>Ga0316206_1000094_pt1 | contig 178436 bp, 168 predicted proteins | sample 6monthpyrite_MG_FD_204942 | JGI IMG/M metagenome (GOLD analysis project Ga0316206, IMG submission 204942) | Microbial mat bacterial communities from mineral coupon in-situ incubated in ocean water Damariscotta River, Maine, United States -... | ecosystem: Environmental > Aquatic > Marine >... | reverse complement strand
TTTAATCAATAAACTAACCGCACATTATGTATGCGCTGCTTGTTGAATCACTGTATCGATCATACCGATCACAAACTTCTGTTTTGAGCGTGGTAATTGACTTACACGCTCGATTTGTTGCTGCAATTTTGAGGCTGACCCTCGTTTACCATTGTTTTTCTTTCGTTGCTCGCCCAGTAACTCGTCAATGGAAACCGTGAGTAGTTTAACCAATGTTGGCAAGGCTGATGCCGGAATCCGTCGTCGTGCCACTTCATAGGAATTGATTGTTTGCTGAGAGACGGAGAGTGCTTCTGCTATTTGTATTTGAGTAATCCCCTGTGCTTTACGTAGTTCAGCTATTTGTGCGCCGAGCTGGACAAAGAAAGCACGTTCATCCGGTGAAATTGCCATCCTAATAAAATAAGACTTTACCAAATTCGATTATAAGCCTTACCACATTACCATCGACACTTTTTAAAATAGAAAAAAAGGAGGGGATGTTTATGATGGTAAAGTGGGAAATAACACACAATTCACTCTATAAGCAAAGTTTCAATCCGTTTTTCGCCACACAAGTAGACGATTATTGGCTGGCATTTCAAGGTCATGTTCGAACGTTAGATTATTTTGATTGGCTAATATTTTTAACTGATCAAAGTCTCGAATGCCGCTCAATGGATCACGATTTTTAAGCCATTGATCGAAACGTTGATTGCTTTCACTGGAGTATTGGCCTTGGTAGTTAAACGGGCCGTATAAACAAAACTTGCCGTTGTTATCTAAATATTGGTCGATGAAGGCAAACAATTTTTCTACCATGTACCAGTGCATTATATGGGTGGTATTGGCACTGAATATCGCATCGATGTTATGAAATGGGTAATTGGCTTGACAGACATCAATGACAATCGGTGGCGGCGTATTTGGCAAATTCGCTTCACTGAGCCAAGCATGGATGCCATCAATATTTTCCGCAAGATCGGTGGTTTGCCAGGTGAGGTGGGGTAAGTGTTGTGCGAAATAGACCGCGTGCTGTCCTGTGCCGCTGCCGATTTCGATAGCGCGCTTTGATTGGGCGAACTGGTTTTGCAGTACGGCTAAAATCGGTGCTTTATTTTGTTCGCAGCTTTCAGAAAAAGGTTTCATCTTGAGTGAGTATTCTTCCTAATACGAGAATTAAGGTGTGATATCGGTATTGGGCAGCTCATCATTTGATTTTTGTTAAATCAATTTTCTGCGTAATTTTAAAACGCTAGGCTGCCCGATGTCGGTGATATGCCGTTTTTTAATGATCTTTAGCGCACCGGAAACCAACATCGTTAAAGGTCAGTTGTGGTTCCAGGTTCATTCGATAGGCGCCGCGTTGAAAGAGTTTTAATGCATAGTGGCCCATGCCACTCCAGCCGGCACCTTTGGCAACTTTTTGTTTTTGACCAAAATTGACGCTGCTGTAATCGGAGTTAGGGTAAGCATCATACCAGTCTGCGACCCATTCTGATACATTGCCGCCCATGTCATAGATACCGTAGGCTGATTTGTCCGTTTCATAGGAGCCGATTGGTGCGGCGCCATCATCCCAGGTTTCGCCGCTGCTGTTACTCATGCCTTTTTTCCATTCATTGCCCCATGGGAATTCAAGTCCATCAGGCCCTCTAGCGGCTTTTTCCCACTGGGCTTCAGTAGGCAGTTTTTTGCCTCTCCAGTGGCAATATTCATTGGCATCTTCCCAACGCACATAGGCTACTGGCAAATTATCCAGTTTTTCAAGGCGCTCATGAACCACCTTTAATAAAGTTTTTGCATCCATCATGCGAGTATCAATATCCAGTTGAAAAACTTTGGACACCAGTTTGCGTAAAATTTTGACGGGTGCATTATCGAGCTTTTGTGGGCTCATACTGACAATATAACCTGTTTGTACCCAATGCTCGGGTGGAGTGGCATTGACTAATTTGATAAATTCACGATACTGCTGGTTAGTGACTTCGTAGGTATCAAGGTAAAAAGCGGGTACGTTCATGGTGTGTTGTGGATGTTCGTCTTGATACCAGGGTTTAGCATTGCCGAATTCACCGGACTTATTGAAGGTTTCTACTTTATCACTACCCATAATAAATTTACCGGCTGGAATGAGCGTCATATTTTTTATTGGATTGTCTTGTTCCATGTTATCTGAAGCCATCACCACTGATAGGGAGGCTGCTATAATGATTGCTTGTATTGTTTTTATGATTCGCTGATGTTGTTTATTCTGTAGAGTTTTCATGGGTGACCTCACTAAATTTTTAGGCGTCTTTTGCGCAGCGAAAACCAAACGTTTTATTTTTGGTTGTCTCAAGGAAAAAGGAGCGATTAAACACCGGGGCGGAAATCCCACATTTGTAAAACGAGCAGTCCCACCAAGAGCCGCCTTTTAATGTTTTATAGTCTTCATTGTAGTTTTCTGAAGGCCGAGTATTGCCGGGGTAGGGTCGGTATTTACTGGAGGTCCATTCCCAGACATTACCCGACATGTCATAAGCGCCGTAAGGGCTAGCTCCACTTTCAAATGAGCCAACCGGCGCGGTATCGCCAGCTTGTTCAAGGGTTTTCCAACGTTGTGGTGTATTGGCATTGTGTAATGCAAAGGTATTGCCCCAAGGGTAAACCCTGGCATCGGTACCGCGTGCGGCTTTTTCCCATTCCTTATCGGTGGCAAGTCGTTTATTTGCCCAAGTGCAATACTCATGGGCATCATGATGTGTCACATAGACAACCGGATGGTCTGCTTTGCCGGGCGGGTAAGTGCGGTTTTCAAAATGATTGGGTGATTTTCGTTGGGTTGCATCAATAAACGCCTTGTATTGCAAATTAGTGACTTCATATTTATCGATCCAATAAGTCGGTGTGGATGCGGTATGTTGGGGGCCTTCGTCGGGCAATCTTCCATTAGTGCCTCGAATAAATTCTCCGGCAGGTATTTGGATCATGGGGTTAGGCTTGTTGCCGAGCCGACTGCCTTTGTAATAGAGAGGGTAGCTCATGCCTGTTGGCAAATGGCTTTGATCAGTGGCCATGGGTAAATCAACTTCTGCGATTGCATCTAGGTGGGCACTGACTCGGTTTTGCGGGCCGGTGATTTCTGGGGGCGCGTGGCATTGTTTACATTCTGCTTCAGCTAATGAGGCGATGTCCTTGTGATTCATATTGGAATGACAGCTCAAGCAGCTTTCTTTGTTGAGTGTAACATCGTCTTGAGCATAAATTGCACTTGTGAGTGACATGCTCAAAGCGAAACCTAACATTTGCCAGAACGGGAAATGTATTTTTTGGGGCATAGGAAACCTCTCGACATTTTTATGCCTGTATATTCCACACTCTATACTAGGTCATGCGATCTCGCTTGGCCTGGTATAAAATGTAGGCTATTCAAGAAGCGGTTTGGTTAAAAATGTCTGACTTCAGAAAGTTTATGCTTATTGTGACGCTTTTTAACCAAACCGCTTCTTAATTTAAAGAATGATTAGCTTTGATTGGTGTTATGGTTTTGCCTACATGATTCATCAATAAATATATTTACCTATGTGAGTTATTATCTGGTGAGAAGTTAGCACGCTTGCGTGTATAAAAATAATTGTAGTGTGTCTGGTCTGCAAAGTGCCGGGCATTCTCTGACTACCGGGATAATGTATCAATTCATGGTAGTGCTTACTATTAAAATTTTGTATCTAGCAACAGTTTGTTTTATCAGCAATAAAAGCCATGCTAGATTTATGATAATGACGGGAAGTGGATTTTTGATGGTAAAAATGATGGGCGCGAGTAACCATTGAGTGGCAGTACGGGCAGTGGCATGCCTGCTGATGAAGTCTGCCATAGGCGGCGAGTATCGATAATATAATTGAATGAAGGTTTGTCCAATGGGATAAGGGCGTAGAAACCGGTCTCTAAATTGGCGCAGGGTGGTGACTTCCGGGGCTAAAAAAGAACCGTAGGTTGCGGTAGCGATGAAACAATAGTCACTATCTTTGTCAGTGTTGTGATTTTCTACCACATGAGGCAGTCCTTGACCGGTGAGCTTGATGGCATGGCTAGGGTCGTCAAGGGCGTTGGATTCAATAATAATTGTTTGGTTAAATTGTCCTTCACTGGTGGGGGAAAATTGCAGGGAGAGTTGGCATGATTCGGTTGGCGATACGTTGCTTTGACTGCATTCGTCTAGGTTGATTGAAAAGCCATTGACGCTGGGGGCAGACGAATCTTGCCATTGAATTTGGTCAATGCTCAGGTTTTCTTCGCCATTATTAAAAATCGTCAGTATTTCTATTTTATGTTCATTGTTTACCGCCAGATCCCCAAAATCAATTTGGGTTTTGTCAACCCGGATATCTGGATAAGAGATTTGACCTCTAACGGGCCATATCATGAGGTTACTTTCTGTTTTCGAGGTTTGCGCATTGACTTGGCCAGTATCAAACGAAATGGACCAGGCTTGCAATGCAGGGTCTATATTGGCGGATGTGGCACTCCAATAATACGTATTGTTCACAGAAAAGGGATGATTAGCGGCTAACGCGGGAGAGGTTTGACCATAATCGACTAGGCTCATTAATTCAAAAATATTAGGAAGCCGCCAGTCATCATATGTCGCTGTGTAATTATTGCATGGGCTGAATGCATCATCATCATTGTTGTTGCTGTTATGAATCAAATCGAGTGCTTTTGACCAGTTAAGCGTTTCATTCGAGGTGTTAATGCAGGTTGAGTTTTGAAACCACATTAATCCCGTCAATTTATCAATCACCGTGCCGTCATTGTTATTCACGAAGCGTGGTGTGGGTGGTACGATACCTATTTGTAATGCGCCATCATCGTGTGGCATAAAAGACTGGGTTTGTCCGGTTTTTGGGACTAAAGAATTTTCTGTTTGGGTAACGGCGCCAAATACAAAAGCTGGGGGAGTGCTACTTGACAGTTTTTCTTCAGGGAAAATATTGCCATGGATCAGATCGACAACCCACGCTTGGTTGACTGCATTGGCGACAGTTGTGGAGGTCCAAATCTTATCCGCTACCAGAGGGGCTCCCATAAAACCTGCGGTACTCTGATCGGGTATTCTAAGCCATTGGTCAATACCTTGCTCTGCGCCTGCGCGCAGTAAACTCGCCATTTCCTTAACATTGGCTAATCGCCAAAGGCTGTAGTCAGCTGTTAGATTGCAGGGTTTGTTGGTGGCGTGTGATGTGTCGTTGAGGTTTTGGGAATATTTGAGTGCGATTGACCAATCGTTGGTTGCTGCGCCAGATAATAACGTTGAGTTATGCGCGCAATAAGCATCTTGTAGCCACACCAAGCCTGTCATTGAGTCTCGCAAAGTACCATTGCTTTTGATGAAACGAAGTTCAGGCCAAGGTTTTCCTGATGTTAAACCACTCTCGTCATTTTCATTTTTTGAATAACTCGTTGTCTGGCCTGTTTGAGGCAAGTCAATGACACTCGCCTGGCTTATCGTAGAGAAAATAATAAGTATCCAGAAGAAAAGACTTAATCTTAATGTTCGCCAGCGCAATGGAGTCTTCCTTGTTTTTTTACTGCAAAAAAAAATACTGCGAGACTATGTTAGTCGGGTATAAACATATGCTTCAATATTTTTTAGCCGTGGTGCGAAGTTTACTGGGTGTCTTCTAATGCTTGTGACTCGCGCCAGTCTCTTTCTGCTTTCATGTCTTTATCGTAATAATTGATAGAGAATACCTCGTTGCTTATTTCATTATAATTTAGAGTGATGACAACACCTTGTTCTTGCCATTTTAATAAAGAGTTTCTATTGAATTGTTTTTCCACTTTGCCGGGACCAAATTGTTTTTCTAAATCTTGCTTGGCAAGAAAAACATCATTAACACTGGGACCGATGGATATGTGGTAGAGTTTATGATTGTAAAAAAAGAAATCAATGCCTGATCCCACGGGAAATTCCGGCATAATTTTTAACGCTTGGTCTTTAGAAAGGCTCGCAAATTGTTCTCGGTCAATGCAGATGGGACAGGGCTCGGGCGAAATATTGGTGATATTGCGAAAGCCACCACTGCTCATGCCGAGCTGAAACGGGCCAACTTTGGTGGACAATTCTGTAAAGCCCCCAGCTTGGTTTGAGGAGGGAAAAAACCCAAAAAATAGCATAAATAAAGCATAAATGAGAGGGCTTGTGCTGACTTTTAGCGGCATGCTGTTCACCTTTTATCGTATATTGTATCGACATTTTTATTGCGGCTAGCAAGCGAAAGGCACAGGATCATTTCAACAAAAAGCCGACCACTATTTTGGTGGTTATGCTAGTTGATGTGATTTCAAAAAGATGGCGAAACTAGTACCCTGAAGATTTTAATTATTATGTATTAATGATGAGATCAGGGAACCAAGTGCTTGCTAATTAAATTGTTTTTATTATGCTGATCAATATTACTAAATAAGCTTAATGTTTTGTTAAATGAGTCAGTGGTTTTTATTTAATTTGTTGTTTATACCGACATTGGGCAGCCTAGCGTTTGAAAATCGCGAAGAAAATTGATTTCACAAGGGTTTTCCTGAAGGAAGCAATACTTGTTGTCTTGCCGACTGAAGAAAAATTCTTGTGGGATCAAGGACCATGATAGGTTGCCCAATGTCGGTTTATACCAAAGGCTGTGTTACTGGTTGCTGACTTTGTAGATTTTTCCGCGACTCAATGCGCATATCGATATATTTTTTTAATGCGATCATCAAACCTAATCCCAAAAACGCGCCAGGGGGCAGAATCGCGAAAATAAACCCTCGATAATCCTCGATAATCGTTAGTTGCAGGCCTTGGAAACTGGGGCCAAACATTAAATGGGCTTGGGAAAATAAGGTGCCTTGGCCGAGTATCTCCCGCATCATACCTAATAAAACCAGCACGGCAGTAAACCCTAAACCCATAAACAGGCCGTCTAACAGGGATTTGGCTGGGGTATTTTTTGAAGCAAATGATTCGGCACGGGCGATAATCGCACAGTTGGTCACAATCAAGGGGATGAAGATACCTAACACGTTATAAAGTTCGTGCAGGTAGGCGTTCATCAATAAGCCCACGGTGGTGACAAAAGAAGCGATTATCAGTACGAAAATAGGGATTCTCAGTTCATTTCTGACCCAGTTACGAATCAGCGATACGGTGACGTTTGAGGCAATAAGCACCAAAGTGGTGGCGATACCAAGCCCTAAGGCGTTAATTACCGTATTTGAAACCGCCAATAACGGACACAGGCCTAACAGAGCAACCAAGGCTTGGTTATTGGTCCATAAACCGTCTTTGGCAATTTTGCTAACTTCTTGGATCTGCATACGGTGTTTCCCTGGAGATTAAAGGCGGTGGTGTGGTATTGAAAAGCTCTTCACGATGAACCGCATAATATTTTAACGTATTGAAGACGGCTTTGACAATGGCACGCGGGGTTATGGTCGCGCCAGTAAATTGATCGAATTCACCGCCATCTTTTTTCACCCGCCATTTTTCTGGTAAAGGATTGGACAATGACCTTTCATTAAAAGTTTTAATCCAGTCTGAACGGCGGGCTTCAATGGCGTCGCCAAGTCCTGGGGTTTCTTTGTGGCCAACCACTCGCACACCGGCTAATGTACCATTGGCTAAAATGGCGATTAACAATCGAATTTCGCCGTTGTATCCATCCGGTGCGATAGAATTGATAATGGCGGCGACCGGCACTTGGTTTTTTCGGGCACGATAAACGGTGACTGGATTTTTACTGCCAAGCAGTTTGGGTGAATACAGTGCGGCAGTATCATTATACAAATCGTTATCGTAAAGATCATGCGGTATCAGCACATTTAAACTTCGCAGCAAGGCTTCGCGTTCATTGGTTGCGATTTGTTGTTTGGTACTTTCATTGGTGACCGCAACAATGAGGCTGCTAATGAATGCAAACGCCGTTAATGCTGCGCCACCAATTAACATGTTTTTAAAAAGATTGTTCATTTGTCTGGATGGCCAAAAACCCGAGATTTGGTATAGTGATCAATGGTGGGTGCGCATATATTCATAAGTAATACGGCGAAAGCCACTCCATCAGGATAACCTCCCCAGGTGCGAATAATAAATATCAATATGCCAATTCCTATTCCGTAAATGAGGCGCCCATTATTGGTGGTGGCGGCACTCACCGGGTCGGTGGCGATGAAAAATGCCCCGAGCATGGTGGCACCATTGAACAAGTGAAACCAAGGGGAGGCAAACCGCTCGGGGTCGAATAGATAAAATACCACTGACAGGATGAATAGACTGCCAAGCATTGCCGCTGGAATATGCCAGTTAATCACTTTTTTATAAAGCAACCAGCCGCCGCCAGCTAAAAATGCGATATTCATCCAAATGCCTGCTGTGCTATGAAAGATGGGGTGGCTATTGATGACCTCATCAACGGTGAATTGTAAACCTAGTTGAGATTTTAAATAATCCAATGGGGTGGCGCCGCTAAGTGCGTCCAGATTGATATTCTGCAAGGTTTCCGCATTGAAAACCAACTGAGCGGCTGAGAGAAAATCAAGGTGGATATGGGATAATGCCTCAGGTTGTGGCCAGGTCGACATTTCTAAGGGAAAAGAAATGAGTAATACCACATAACCAATCATGGCGGGATTAAATGGATTGAAACCTAATCCGCCATACAAGTGTTTGGCAATGATTATCGCGAAGCTGATGCCGATGACGGTAATCCACCACGGGGCAATGGGCGGGATGGATAAAGCCAGTAACAATCCCGTGACAATGGCACTGCCGTCTGAGACAAACAAGATAATGGGGCGGCCACGTAGCTTTAACATCAGCGCTTCTATGGCTAAGGCGGTGACTACGGCTAACGACATATGTATGATAATCCCCCAGCCAAACAAGATGACGTACAACAGGCATCCTGGTACCAGGGCCAATACCACGGTTAGCATCATTTTATTGACCGAGCTTGGCGCGTGAATATGTGGGGAGCTTGGAGTATATAAAGCCATAAAACGCCGATTCCTATTTATTCTGAGTGAGTTTCACGCCTAGCAGTGTTAGCGGGGGGGCTTGCTGTTTTGCTGGCGACGGTGGATTGTTGGCGTTGTTGGGTACGGCGAGCATCGATTTCGGCGATCATTTGTTTTTGTTCATCGGTGAGGTTGTCAATGTTTTTCGGCTGCACTTTTTGGGTGGTTTGTTTTGTTTTGGTGCGCTCTAACGCTGCCAGTATGGCGGCTTGTTTCGGGTCAACGGTAGGCTTGCTGTCCTCTTGAGGAGGGCTTTCTGCGGTTTTGAGCGCCGCCTCTTTTTTCTTTTTTAAGCGTGCTTCACGTTCTGCTTTTTCGCGAGCCAGGCGTTTTTCTCTAAATTCAAATCGTTCGCGTGCAATATTTGATTTTTGGGTTTCTTTTTCCCGTTGCCAGATTTCTGCTTTGGCATATCGATAATACTGCACTAAAGGAATGTGACTTGGGCATACATAATCACAACAACCACATTCGATGCAATCGAATAAATTAAACGCCTGGGTTTTATCTAATTCTTTGGCACTGGCGTGCCAATATAATTGTTGTGGCAGCAAATTGACGGGACAAACATCGGCACAACTGCCGCAACGAATGCACGGCATCATCGGTTTTTTATGCTGAAATTTATCGCTATTTTTGTTTGCTACGGTAACGCAATTGGTGGTTTTTATCACCGGACTTGTTAAGTTAGGTAAAGCAAATCCCATCATCGGGCCGCCCATGATAATGCGGTCCAGGGTTTCAATGTTGCCTTGGCATTGTTCAATCAGTTCCGTCACCGGGGTGCCTAATAATACTTCTAAGTTGCAAGGCTTATCAATATCGCCGGCAATGGTCATATAACGGGATACTAGCGGCTCTCCATGATTAATGGCGCGATAAATGGCGGCGGTTGTGCCTACGTTTTGACATACCACACCGACATGAATGGGCAGACCGTTTTTGGGAACCTCTTTCCCTGTGATCGTGTAGATTAATTGTTTTTCGCCACCCGCAGGGTAACGGGTGGGGACAATGGCCAATTGGGTATCAGGGACATTGAGTTTGTTGATGGCTTGTTCAACAGCACTGATCGCTTGAGGTTTGTTATCTTCAATGGCAATAATACAATGGCTGGCTTGAAGTGCGTATCTCAGAATCATTAAACCGGCGACGATTTCATCAGCCCGTTCTCGCATTAACATGTCATCGCAGGTAATGTAAGGCTCACACTCGGCCCCGTTTAATATGAGGGTATCAATGGTGCGGCCAGGACCTGGGTTGAGTTTAATGAAACTTGGAAATCCTGCGCCGCCCAAGCCGACAATACCTGCGTCGCGGATGAGATTTCTCAATGCACTGGGGTCCATATTGGTATAGTCATGGGCATGATTTTGTAAATCTGTCCATTGATCTTCACCGTCAGGCTCAAGGGTAATGCAGGTGGCTTGCAGTCCCGAGGGATGGGGGATCGCATGCGGCCCGATGTGTCGGATATAACCGGATGTGCTGGCATGAATGGGCGCCGAAACATAATCGGTGGCTTTGGCGATTTTTTGGCCTTTTAAAACGTGCTGACCTACCGAAACAATGGGCTCGGCCGGTACCCCAATATGCTGATTGAGTGGCAAAATGATGATGCTAGGTAATTTGGCCGGCATCACCGGATGTTGCGTGCTTGCCGCTTTGTGTCCAGTGAGGCGTAATCCGCCTTTAAAGTTAAAAAGTTTCTTGATCATCCTGCCTCTGGCTCCACAGTTTGAGGGTGGAGTTTATAAAAGGGTTTCGGTTCTTGCCATTTCCAGGTGGCTAAGCTCTCTTTGATGGTGATCATTTCAATGCAGTCAACGGGACATGGAGCCAGGCATAGTTCACAGCCAGTACACTCGGCTTCAATGATGGTGTGCATCTGTTTGGCGGCACCTAAAATCGCATCAACCGGGCAGGCTTGAATGCAAAGCGTGCAGCCAATGCAATTTTGTTCGTCGATGATCGCCACGGTTTTGGGTTTGACGGTGCCGTTTTCAGGATTTAACGGTACGATTTCGCGGTTGAGCAAATCGGCCAAGGCGATAATGGTGGTTTCTCCTCCCGGTGGACATTGATTGATGTCCGCCTCGCCGTTGGCAATGGCTGTGGCGTAGGGTCGGCAGCCAGGATAACTGCATTGGCCGCATTGGGTTTGTGGCAGTAATTTATCGATTTGTTCAACCAGTGGATCGCCTTCGACTTTAAATTGAACGGCGGCATACCCTAGCAGTAAACCAAATCCGGCGGCAAGCAAACTCAGAATAATAATTGTTTCAATCATGCGTGTTTAATCCAGTCCGGAGAACCCCATAAAGGCGAGCGACATTAAGCTGGTGGTGATTAACACGATGGCCGGTCCGCGAAACACGACAGGTACGTCGGCAACCGCTAGACGTTCGCGCATGGCGGCGAATAGAATCATCACTAATGAGAAGCCTACCGCCGCACCGAAACCATATAACGCCGACTCAAAAAAACCTAAATTTTGCTGAGTATTTAATAAGGCGACGCCTAATACCGCACAGTTGGTGGTGATCAGTGGCAGAAAAATGCCGAGTACTTGGTAGAGCAATGGACTGGTTTTATGAACCACCATTTCAGTAAACTGGACAACACCGGCGATAACCAAAATGAAGGCAATGGTATTTAAGTAGGCGAGATCATAGGGCACCAGCAAAAATTTATTGACCAGGTAACTGCAGATTGATGACAGGGTTAACACAAAGGTCGTCGCCAACGCCATGCCCATGGCTGTTTCTAATTTACCGGATACCCCCATGAATGGACATAAGCCAAGAAACTTAACTAACACAAAGTTATTCACTAATACGGTACTAATTAAAATGATTGCATATTCTGTCATTAGAGATTCCGTGTTACAAAATAGCAGCCATATCGGGTTATGCCGTTGCCGTGGGTAACCCATAACACGGATAACACATTTTTTATTAATGGCGAAATGGCTGTTTTTGGGGCTAGTAATTGGCTGGCCCGAGTAAAATTATTTTACCCTCATGCCAGGTTGTGCGCCTGGCTCGGGCTGTAATATCCAAAGGTCTTGACCACCCGGCCCGGCCGCTAACACCATGCCTTCAGAGAGGCCAAAGCGCATTTTACGCGGTGCTAGGTTAGCGACCACTACCGTTAATTTATCGATCAACTGTTCTGGGCTATAGGCTGATTTGATGCCGGCGAATACCTGGCGAGTTTCGCCACCCAGATCTAATTCCAGGCGCAATAATTTGTCAGCACCTACCACGTGCTCTGCTTTGATAATGCGGGCAATACGTAAGTCGATTTTGGCAAACTCATCGAATGAAATGGTTGGGCTAATCGGATCGTCTGCTAAGGGGCCTGTCTGGATTGTTGTTGATTCTGACTGGGTTTCCATAGTTGTTTTCGCGGCCTCGGTGAGCTGTTCAATTTGTTTTTGTTCGATACGTGTCATGAGTGGTTTAAAGGTATTGATCGGGTGATTCAATAAGGGTTGCTGGATGCTGTCCCAATCGAGTGTATTGCAATTTAAAAAGGCCTCACTTTTTTGAGCTGTTAGCGGAAGTACCGGCGCCAAATAGGTGATGAGCACTCGAAACAGATTGATACCTAGGCTGCATACTTGGTGCAAATTGGCTTTTTGCTCGGCTTGTTTGGCTATGACCCAGGGTTGTTTTTCATCGATGTATTGGTTGGCTTTGTCTGCCAGGGCCATAATTTCACGTATCGCCCGGCTGTATTCACGCGCTTCAAAGTGTTGGGCAATGTCGGCTCCGGCCTGGACAAACTGATCATATAACTCAGCTTCGGTGCATTCTGCGGCGAGGGTGTTGTCAAAATGTTTCTTGATAAAGCCTGCGCAGCGGCTGGCAATGTTGACCACTTTGCCTACCAGGTCGGAATTAACCCGTTGCATAAAGTCGTCAAAACTCAAATCAATGTCATCAATGCGGTTGTTCAATCGCGCCGCAAAATAATAACGCAAATAGTCTGGATCCAGATGCTCTAAATAGGTGCGTGCTTTAATAAATGTGCCCCGTGATTTCGACATTTTTTGACCATTAATGGTGAGAAAACCATGGACAAAAATAGCACTCGGTTTGCGGTAACCAGCGCCTTCTAGTACTGCTGGCCAAAACAAGGCGTGAAATCGGACAATGTCTTTGCCGATGAAGTGGTAGACTTCCGCTTGGCTGTCGGCTGACCAAAATGCATTAAAATCGATGTTTTGTTTATCACATAAATTTTTAAAGCTAGCCAGGTATCCCATGGGGGCATCCAGCCAAACATAAAAATATTTGCCAGGGGCGTCGGGAATTTCAAAGCCAAAATAAGGCGCATCACGGGAAATATCCCAGTCGTGTAATCCGACTTCGAACAGTTCTTTTAATTTATTGGCAATTTCTGGTTGTAATGTATTGGCAGGCGAATCATCATCAATGCCTGTCCAGGTGCGTAACATGGGTTCGAAATCACTGAGTTTAAAAAATAAATGTTCCGATGCTTTTTCAATCGGACGCGCACCGGAAATGGCGGACACCGGATTTTTTAAGTCGGTTGGGGCGTAGGTGGCACCACAGGCTTCACAATTATCACCGTATTGATCATCGGTGCCGCATTTCGGGCAGGTGCCTTTGACGTAACGATCCGGTAAAAACATTTGTTTTTCTGGGTCATAGGCCTGGTTAATGGTGCGCTTCTCGATGTGCCCATGGTCGCGCAATTGAATAAAAATTGACTCAGCAAATTGACGATTTTCTGCGGAGTGAGTGGAATAATAATTGTCAAAACCGATGGCAAAATCAGCAAAATCGGCTTGATGTTCTGTCGCCACTTGGGCAATCAGTTGCTCGGCGGTGATGCCTTCTTTTTCCGCACGCAAGGTAATTGCGGTACCGTGTGCATCATCGGCGCAAACATAAAAACATTGGTGACCGCGCATCTTTTGAAAACGCACCCAAATGTCCGATTGAATGTATTCCACTAAGTGTCCTAAGTGGATGGAGCCATTGGCATAAGGTAATGCGCTGGTGACTAAAATGTTGCGTTGTGTGTGATTGGTCTGATTTTTTTGCATAATGACAATTCATTCTCGTAAAATCTGCGTGTTTTATGTGAGTTGACGCAGGTTGGCCTACTTTACCTAATGCCTAAACTGATAAATAGTTATTTTTTACAATATGAATAACACAAAATGTTATTTATCCCGTTTTTTCTTAGTAATTTATCCCACATAGGCAATGTTGTTTAGCCACTGTTATTAAATGAAGTTAACGCGGCCCAAATTTATATTGTTCATTACAGGCGGTGGGGATGTCCCGAATTATAACAAATTTATCAACAAAAAATTCAGACGCTAACAAGGAATTCATGTAAAATAAATCAATTATTTATCGGAATTTTTGTATGGTAGTTAAACAGCTGATGTTTGGAGGAAGATAATGCCAGGGGTTTCCCAACTGCAGATAGAGACTGCGATTAAAGGGTATATTGATCCTTACATGGATAAAGATTTAGTTTCAGCAGGTGTTGTCAAGTCGATTACGGTTGATGGTGCGGCGGTTGAAGTGAATTTGACGTTTGGTTTTCCCATGAAAGGTTATGAGCCAGCGCTTCGTGCAGCGCTGACCGAGCGACTAAACACCGTTAAATGTATTGATGGTATAAACATCAATGTTACCAGCGAAATTACCAGTCACGCCGTTCAGCAAGGTGTTAAACCGCTAAAGAATATTAAAAATGTTATTGCGGTGGCATCGGGGAAAGGCGGTGTTGGCAAGTCAACGACGGCGGTTAATCTGGCGTTGGCACTGGCCGCAGAAGGGGCTCAAGTCGGTATGCTGGATGCGGACATTTATGGACCAAGCCAACCGCTGATGTTAGGCGTACATGGCAAGCCGGAGACAAAGGATGGTAAATCCTTAGAGCCCATGGTTTCCTACGGGATTCAGGCCATGTCCATTGGGTTTTTGATTGATGAAGAAACCCCTATGATTTGGCGAGGCCCCATGGTGACTCAAGCCTTGGAGCAGTTGCTTAACGAAACCAACTGGCGTGATTTAGATTATTTAATCATCGATTTGCCACCGGGTACCGGAGACATCCAGTTAACCTTGTCGCAAAAAGTGCCGGTGAGTGGCGCATTGATTGTTACTACGCCGCAGGATATTGCCTTGTTAGATGCACGCAAGGGATTAAAAATGTTTGAAAAAGTCAATGTTCCGGTACTCGGTATCGTGGAAAATATGAGTCTTCATGTTTGTACAAAGTGTGGTCATGAAGAGCCTATTTTTGGTGAAGGCGGCGGTCAACGTATGGCCAACCAATATGGCATTGATATGTTGGGTGCGCTACCGCTAGATATTAGTATTCGACAGCATGCCGATGGTGGGCAGCCTACTGTGGTGGCTGATCCTGAGAGTCGCATCGCGGAGATTTATCGGCAGATTGCCCGTCGTGTTGGTGCCAAATTATCCACTAAAGCGAAAGATTATAGTACTAAATTTCCGACTATTGTGACTCAGAATACATAAATTCGACAATCACTTTGCCTGCTCATCTACCGATTTGTTTGGCGGGTGAGCAGGCAAGCAAGTACGAGAACATAGAGAAGCAATGCATGAGTATTAAATCCGATCGCTGGATTCGTCGCATGGTAAAACAGCATGAGATGATTGAGCCGTTTGAGCCTGACCAGGTAAAGCAAAAAAGCGATGGTGGCCAAGTGATTTCTTATGGTACATCGAGTTATGGATACGATATTCGTTGTGCTGATGAATTTAAAATATTCACTAACATTAATTCTGCCATTGTTGATCCGAAAGATTTTGACAGTAATAGCTTTGTGGATGTGAAGTCCGATGTGTGCATTATTCCACCGAATTCCTTTGCCTTGGCGCGTACCATTGAGTATTTCCGCATACCGCGCAATGTATTAACCATATGTTTGGGGAAATCTACTTATGCGCGTTGCGGTATTATTGTTAATGTCACACCTTTGGAGCCGGAGTGGGAAGGGCATGTGACGCTGGAGTTTTCAAATACGACCCCCTTACCCGCTAAGATATATGCCAATGAAGGCGTGGCTCAAGTGTTGTTTTTAGAGTCGGATGAAGTCTGTGAAACCTCTTACCTAGACCGACGTGGTAAATATCAGGGGCAAACCGGGGTGACGTTGCCGCGGGCTTAGTGTGGGTTTTCAATAGCTGGTTTGCTGTCAGACAATGTCATACCCGTTAGCCGTTGTAAGGTGGCGGTGTATTTATCACCTTTTTCTTCGTGTTTAATACGCACCGGTAAATAAAATAACCGAGGTGCTGCCCATAGGGTCGTGCGAAGTTTTTTATAAGTGCGTTCGATGACTAGGGTTTCTACGGGGCCGAAGAGGCTGTCTATAGTTTCATTTCGAATAAATCTGATCGGGTAACTTCTGAGCTTTTTGTGTTCTGCCAAATGATATTCCATATTTCGTAAGCCGTTAGCCAGGTCATACATCAGGCTAAATTGATAGACGTTTAAATCCAGAGTTTTTTGCGGAATCTCATATAAAATGGGGGCTTTGTCATCAATGAGGCTGGTAACGGTCTGTTGTTGCCAGTTAAAGGTTTGTTTGACGGTTTGGTGTTTTCTGCCGACCCGTTGGTATTGATAACTCAGTGGCTGAACTTGTGCGTTTTCGATGACAAATTGAGTGGTTTCTTCCAATCGTTCTTTGGCAAAAAAAGCAACAACACCGGAGGTTTTGGAGAGCGATGTATAAGTAAAAGTGTTGTCATTTTGTTTTTTGAAGCGTCGTTCTGCTTCGCCAAGCGTGAGAAAGCTATTCTCGATTTTGTAAAATGCGACAAAGTCAGGAGGTAGCTGAGCTTGTGCCGCGACGAGGTTGTGGGAATACAGGAGTAATCCACAGCATGTACTGATTATTTTATATACCAACTTTCATTTTCTCTTGAGGTTGCTATTTGTTTGTTTCTGATGACGTAAGATTGTTCCTTACCCGATTCAAGATAAGTACGCGCCACTAATTCACTGAGTACGCCGGTGGTAAGAAATTGCACTGCCATAACTAAGCATAATACACCAATGAGCAATAAGGGGCGGGTGCCGATGTCTTCGCCATAAAAATATTTCACAACGAATAAATATCCCAAGGCGATGCTGCCGATAGCAGCAAAAACCCAGGCGATTTTGCCGAAAAAATGACCGGGTCGAGTGCGATAGCGCAAGAAAAAATACACCGATAATAAATCGAGCAAAACTCGGAATGCGCGGCCAATACCGTATTTCGATTCGCCATGTTGACGGGCATGATGGGTTACCACTTCTTCTTTGATTCGTTTGGAAGTGGTTTGAGTGGCAATCCAGGCGGGGATAAAGCGATGCATGTCACCGTATAAACGCACATTTTTAATGACGCTAGCGCGAAAGACTTTTAAACTGCACCCGTAATCATTCAAATAAACCCCAGTAATACGAGCAATTAAGCGGTTGGCGATGCGTGAGGGAAGTTTGCGCAGCAAGAAATTGTCTTTGCGTGCTTTGCGCCAACCAGCCACTAAGTCCAGGTCTTCGTTGAGAAGCCGTGCTACAAGGCGTGGAATATCCTCGGGATCGTTTTGTAAGTCCCCATCAAGGGTGGCGATAACATCACCGCGGGCAGCATCAATACCGGCTTGCATGGCGGCGGTTTGACCGAAATTGCGTTGTAAGTCGATAACCCGTACGTATTCGCCGTATTTTTTGGCAAAATGGTTTAAACGTTCTAAGGTTCTGTCTGAGCTGCCGTCATTGACTAAAATAAATTCCCAGGCAAACGGGTAGTCGGCTAAGGCGTTATGCACGCGCTGCATCATGGGCTCCACATTGTCTTCTTCATCGTACATGGGAATAACAATGGAAAGTTTATGTTGTGCCGTGGGGTAAGTCGTTTTCTGGGATTCCATGGATAATTATTTTTTATGGTGTTTTTTTCGGTGAACCGAAGGCTGTAAACGTTGAATGAGTGCCAGTTTGCGGCGCCCAAGATACGCAAAGCTCAAACCAATTGCAATGCCTAATAGAACACCGATTAATACTTGGCTGGGATAGTGGGCGGCCAGGTAGATGCGGGATATTGCGACCGAACAAGCGATAAATAACAGCACCAAAATCCAGCGACAATGAGGTAATACCAGCAATAGAAAACTAAAGGCGGCAAAAAAATTGAGCGCATGATTCGATGGCATACCAGTGGTGCTCGTTAGACAGCGGGTACTGCTCAATCCAGGCCGGCGGATCAGTGCATAGTCTTCAAGGCAGGGGCGGGGCAATTCGGTTAGGTATTTGAGCGTATTGCCAAACAAGTCACTAAAGCCGATGACTAATGCTAATAAAATAGACAATTTAAGTCCGTCTCGCCCATATTGTTTGCTTAGCAGTAATACAATGATGACAAATAGTGGCAGAGAAAAGCTGGCCTTTTCAGACACCCAGCCAAAATAAAAATCCAACCAGGGATGCGACCAGCTTTGATTTAACCAGAGTAAAATATGATTATCCATGGGGTAATTTTGTGGGTATCAATACGCTGAGAATGCCGCCAATAATGGTGGTGCCGAGTATGATTATATGTAGGTTGATGGCGACGCTTAAGCCCGTCTGCGAATCAATGTCAAATGGTAAAAGTCCCACCAATACGCCTGCCTCAAAAGTGCCTGCGCCAGCTACCCCGTGCCAGGGTAAGATGCTAGATGCATCGCCGGTAATCGCCCCTAGTACGGCAGGTAATCCGGGGATTGGGCCAAATAACGTTAAAATATAAGCAAAGCTGCTAATTTTAATTGACCAATTGGCAACTGTCCAAAGCCAGGCCCGCCAGAAGGCAACTTTAGTTTGTGGCAGTCCTAGTTGTATTTTATCTAATAGGGGCTGCCGGTGCTTGGGAAAGTATGAGTACAAATAACTAAAAAAGCGCTGTTTGTGCACGTAGACCAAATAGGGCACGGTGAGCCAAGTGGCCAATAACACTAAGCAAAGTGAGGTGGGCCAAGTATCTTGCCAAATAATCATCAGTGCCATGGCAGCGAACATTAACAAGGTGTGAGCATCAAGCATTCTGAACCATAGCAGGGCGGGGATCGAATGGCTCATGGGAATACAAAAATAACGTCGTATTAAAATGGGAAAGCTGGCTTCACCAGTACGCATGGGCAACATATTGTTAAAAAAGTTGTGTTGTAGCATAAGTCGGCAGGTTAATAAGAAGTGACCCCGCATTTCCTGTTTGAAATAATCATATAATCTTAGCGCTCTGAGTAGATAACTTATCAGTAGCAGGACAATTACTGATAAAATCGTGCCCCAAGATTGGTTTTGCCAGGGCGATAGGAGTTTAGTCCAGCCTACATAGTATTCAACAAAGGCCACGAAAATTATACTGACTGCAATTCCAATTGTGTGTTTTTTATAATTTTTCAATGAAGTCATTAAATTAATGGGTGGTGGGAACCGCCTCATTCTACGCCAAAAACGATTGAGACAAAATACAGGCGACTGTTAGGGTTTAGTTTGCCCGAAAGTTTAATGCAAATCTGTTAAACCTCGGGGAAAGAACAGCAATTTGGCAATATCAAGGAATTATTATGTCGACGAAGAGCAATACGCCTATAGATTTTTCAGAGAAGAGCTTACTCTATTGTTTGTATGCGGCGGTGCTAATCAGTTTTTTTTACAACATTGGGAACGTACCTTTATACGATCTGGATGAAGGTGCATTTGCTGAAGCTACGCGTGAGATGCTTGAGCGCGAAGATTATATTTCGACCTATTTGAATGGCCAACCTCGTTACGATAAACCGATCTTAATTTATTGGTTTCAGGCGCTTAGTGTAAGTTATTTGGGATTGAATGAGTTTGCCTTGCGCTTGCCGTCGGCGCTTGCCAGTGTGTTGTGGGTGATCTTGGTGGTGGTGTTCGTGCGGCGTTTTATCGATAAGAAAACCGCTTATATTGCAGGCATTATCACAGCGACTTGTTTATCGATTTCCATTATTGGCAAAACCGCCACAGCCGATGCATTATTAAACTGTTTGCTGGCTGGCAGTATGTTGTGTTTTTTTGCCTATTATAAAGCACGTAAACGGCGTTTTTTGTATCTTTTTTATTTGTTTGTCAGTTTGGGTTTTCTCACCAAAGGCCCGGTTGCTTTGTTGATTCCTGGGGTGGTGAGTTTGATCTTTTTGTTGATCAAAAAAGAAGCCAGGTTGTGGTTGTCTATCGCTTTCAGCGGGGTAGGTATTTGCATATTCCTTATTATTGGCTTGCCCTGGTATGTCGTGCAGTATCTCAAAGAAGGCCAGGCGTTTATTGATGGTTTTTTCCTCAAACATAATGTGAGTCGTTTTCAAGGTCCATTAGAGGGGCATGCGGGTAGTATTTTTTATTATTTGCCGATAGTTTTACTGGCGAGCTTACCCTTTACGACGGTGGTATTGAAGGTATTTACCCGCTATAAAGATATTATAAAAGATGACTTTCAGCTTTTTTTGTTGCTCTGGTTTGGTTTTGTGGTTGTCTTTTTTTCTTTTTCTGGCACCAAATTACCGCATTATGTGAATTATGGTTTAACCGGCTTGGCCATTTTAATGGCGATTTATATCCAGCAACTTCGATCTCGGTTTTTTGCTTTTTTACCGATTTTTATTTTTTTTGGTGTGTTGTTAGCGTTGCCTAACATTGTTAAAGTGATGTTGCCCTCCATTGAAGACGCTTATTATCAAGCCAGTTTTGCTCAGTATTCAGACTATTTTTCTTTGAACTATACTTGGTTTTTTACTTTTGCTTTGCTGGTTGTCGGTTTTTTTGTATTGGATAAGCATTACTCTATTGCTTCCAAGCTCATGGTAAGTGCCGTTTTCATGACTTTTTCTATCTCGGCTGTGTTAATGCCTACGGTGAGTGCCATGTTGCAAAATCCGGTGAAAGAAGCCGCTTTTATCGCCAAACAAGCCGGTGTCGATCCGGTGATGTGGCGACTTAATATGCCAAGTTTTAGTGTGTATTTAGGGCAGGTGGTAGAGAGTCGTAAGCCTGAGGTGGGCGAGGTGGTTTTTACTAGCCCAGCTTATTTAACTGATTTGGAGGATTACCAGGTGCTTTATGAAAAAAACGGGGTGGCGCTGGTTAAACTGCTAGAATAATATAATATTAGTAAGTATTAATATATGATTTGCGGGTGGCGCATTGGGTCGCGTCTGTAATGTTGTGGGAATGTATATACGATAGTTGATCGGGGGAATCGATGAGTTTAGAAATTGCACAGCAAGTTTTACTTTCCATTTTTCTCATATCGGTAGTCATGGGGGCAGTGGTTCACAAAACTAATTTTTGCACCATGGGGGCCGTGTCAGATTGGGTCAACATGGGTGATACTGGCCGCATGAAGGCCTGGTTGCTTGCCATGGTGGTTGCCTTGCTGGGGGTGACAGCACTGCAATATATGGATGTTTTCTCGTTGGATTCATCGCGACCGCCTTACCGAACGTCAAATTTTGCTTGGGCGCGTTATATCTTAGGAGGTTTACTCTTTGGTATTGGAATGACCTTGGCCAGTGGTTGCGGAAATAAAATATTAGTCCGTATTGGCGGAGGCAATATGAAATCAGTTATGGTGTTTTTGGTGGCCGGTATTTTTGCCTATTTAATGACTAAGACGGATTTTTACGGCCTGGTATTTCATAGTTGGATGCAGTATTTAACCATTGATTTTTCGCGCCATAACATGACTTATCAAGATTTAGCAAGTGTTGCCAGTGGCTTGATGGGGAGTGCGAGTGTGGATCTTTACCGTCTACTCTTGGGGTTGCTCTTATCGATTTTGGGTTTGGCTTATGTGTTCAAGTCGTCGGATTTTCGTTCAAGTTTTGACAACATTTTAGGCGGTGTCGTGGTGGGTGCGGCAGTGGTGGCTGCTTGGTACGCGACCGGAGGGACGCTCGGCCAAAGTTGGCAAGAAGAAGCGGAGTTTATGGATCAAGTGCCGCTTGGTGTGGCTACGCAATCATTTACCTTTATTAACCCAATGGGTGAAACCTTGGATTATTTGTCGCATGCGGCGGATAATTTATATCTTACGTTTGGCGTGGTGGCTGTTGCCGGCGTTATTATTGGCTCTTTTATTTACGCGATTGTCAGTCGGAATTTTCGTTTGGAGTGGTTTTCTTCAAAAGAAGATTTCATTACACATATGATTGGTGGTGTGTTGATGGGGATTGGTGGTGTATTGGCCATGGGATGCACCATTGGGCAAGGAGTGAGTGGTATTTCTACATTAAGCCTGGGTTCTTTTATGGCGTTTGGGTCTATCGTGTTGGGCAGTGCCCTCACCATGAAGGTTCAGTATTACAAAATGGTATACGAAGACGAAGCGACATTTGGTCAGGCGTTTATTACCGGATTGGTTGATATTAAGTTACTACCAGAGCGGTTGCGCAAACTTGAAGCAGTTTAACTGCGTATAAGTATTGTCATTTCAAATAATTTCTGTATTATAGCGCCTTCTTTAGCGGGCCGTTAGCTCAGCTGGTAGAGCACCGGACTTTTAATCCGATGGTCGAAGGTTCAAATCCTTCACGGCCCACCAATTTAAATTGGATGGATATTGACTTGCAGTGTAGAGTACTAACACTGTAAGCTATGAAAACGCCGATACATATGTGTCGGCGTTTTTTTTGACGGTAGTAAGGAATGGGATTGAGCAGAGTGAATTGGCAAGGCTCACATATTTCCCGCTGTCGCGATGAGAGGCGACAGGCTATACTGAAGATAGCTCGAATATAGCCTGTGAATGGAAGAATTAATCGTATTCGTAGTACGCGAAGTCGTCGTCTAAAAGTTTTTTTAGTTCTTTCTGTTCTCTGAGGATTTCTATCTCCCTGAGTCCACGGCGTTGCTCTGGCTTAGTGGGGGTTATTGTTTGTTGGTTTACGGCGTCATAACTAGTGCAATCGTCTTCGACGCCAAGGTAACTGCCGTTAGAAGGTGTATCAAGGCTCATGCCGCTTCCTCCTGTTGGTTGATGAGGGTGGTTTGGCTTTGTTGAACATCTCCTTTTGTGGTTAACGTTTGCTGATTGAGTCTATGCCCATCGGCTCTATTGCTTTATGTCAAGTGCTTAAGCAATTCGACCTCGCTGTCTATTTAAAGTTTTTATTTGTGAGAAGATTTTTCGTCGCTGGTTAAAATGTAGCTCGTATATATGCATTTAATGAAATTCTTATCACTTTATGGTTGACAGCAAGGTTTGGTTTAAGCAGAATACACGCCTATTTTTAGGAGGGGTTCCCGAGCGGTCAAAGGGATCAGACTGTAAATCTGACGGCTCTGCCTACGTAGGTTCAAATCCTACCCCCTCCACCATATTTTAGTAACAATGAGCAACCCAATAAAGCTTATACAGTTAATTGGGAAGGTTGGTTGTTTTTTAGGCGGCTTATGGTTTTCTTTCATGCTAGCCAGTGTTTGTAGTTAAATGCAAGGTTGGTGTGGAGTTGCCTCATCACGGTGGTTATTTTGCCGTTGAATTTTTTTAGCAATGCATGCGCGCGGGTGTAGTTCAATGGTAGAACTTCAGCCTTCCAAGCTGATTGTGTGGGTTCGATTCCCATCACCCGCTCCATTTTTTGGTTGTTTGTTTAGGGTTTGTAGACGTCAAAGCATTTTATGTTAGCTGCATGGCTAATTGCGTTTTTTAACCAGAAATAAGCACTATTGTTAGTTGCAGTGGGTAACGTAGCCCATATAGCTCAGCGGTAGAGCACTTCCTTGGTAAGGAAGAGGTCACCGGTTCAAGTCCGGTTATGGGCTCCAGATACTTTTAAATAACGGGCATATTTTAAATTTTACAATAAGGGGATGCTTGCATGTCCAAGGCGAAATTTGAACGTACGAAACCACACGTGAATGTCGGCACAATCGGTCACGTGGATCACGGTAAAACGACGTTAACAGCGGCATTGACAACAGTGATGGCGGCCAAGCATGGTGGTGAGACGAAAGCTTACGACCAAATTGATAGTGCCCCAGAAGAAAAAGCACGCGGTATCACCATTGCGACAGCACATGTAGAGTATGAATCCGATAATCGACATTATGCTCATGTGGATTGTCCGGGGCATGCGGATTATGTGAAGAACATGATCACCGGGGCGGCACAAATGGATGGTGCGATTTTAGTGGTATCGTCCGCTGATGGCCCCATGCCGCAAACACGCGAACATATCCTGTTATCGCGTCAAGTCGGTGTTCCCTATATTGTGGTCTATCTGAACAAAGCTGACATGGTGGATGATGCAGAACTGCTTGAGCTCGTTGAGATGGAAGTACGCGAGTTACTCGATATGTATGAGTTCCCTGGAGATGATACGCCGGTAGTGAGTGGTTCGGCGTTAAAGGCCCTGGAAGGTGATACTTCAGAGATTGGTATTCCATCCATTGAGAAGTTGATCGCGGTTATGGATGATTACATTCCTGAGCCCGAACGCGCCATTGATGGGACATTTTTGATGCCCATTGAAGACGTGTTTTCGATCTCTGGTCGGGGTACGGTGGTAACAGGCCGAATCCAGCGTGGCATTGTGAAGGTCGGCGAAGAAGTAGAAATTGTCGGTATTCGTGATACCGTGAAAACCATCGTGACCGGTGTAGAAATGTTCCGCAAATTGCTCGATCAAGGGCAAGCGGGTGATAACGTCGGTGTCTTGTTGCGTGGTACTAAGCGGGAAGACGTGGAGCGAGGTCAGGTATTATCACATCCAGGTACCATTACACCACATACACAGTTTGAGTCTGAAGTGTATATATTGAGCAAAGAAGAGGGCGGTCGTCATACGCCGTTCTTCAAGGGATATCGTCCGCAGTTTTATTTCCGAACAACGGATGTGACCGGTGCGGTTGATTTGCCAGAAGGGGTTGATATGGTGATGCCCGGCGATAATATCGGCATGAAGGTGAATTTGATTGCACCGATTGCGATGGAAGAAGGTTTGCGTTTTGCGATTCGTGAAGGTGGTCGAACCGTTGGCGCTGGCGTTGTCGCGAAAATTATCGAATAATTGTTTGGCGTATCGTCTATAATTGGCGTTGATCGGATTTGCGTGCCTAATTTTCACGACTTGATCAGCGCGACGGCCATTGTATGGATTATAAATGTTCAATCGTGTGTAAGTGACACGTTGTTCGAAAAGTAATTGCAGTGGCTAAGTGAAGAATGTGTTTGTCGTCTTGCTGGCAACGCGGTCTTTTATTGTTTAAGCAAGTTTAGGCCAGTAGCTCAATTGGCAGAGCGGCGGTCTCCAAAACCGCAGGTTGGGGGTTCGATTCCCTCCTGGCCTGCCATTATTAGTGAGTTTGATTATATATGGCAGACCGAATTAAATTATCATTCGCCTTGGTATTGCTGCTTGGAGCAGTCGGCGGGTTTTATGTGTTTTCAGATCAATCCCTCCTAATCCGCGTAGTAGGCATACTCATCGTTTTCGGTATTTCTGTTGCGATAGCGTTACAAACTGTGATGGGGCAGAGTGCTTGGTCATTCTCTAAAGAAGCGCGCACTGAAGTGCGTAAGGTGGTTTGGCCGACACGAAAAGAAACCTCACAGACCACATTATTGATTTTATTGGCTGTGATTATTATTGGGATATTTCTATGGCTATTGGATATGCTTTTATTATGGAGCGTTCAATTGTTAACCGGCCAGGGGGGGTAATCTCAACATGGCGTTACGATGGTATGTTGTGCACGCATACTCAGGGTATGAGAATCACGTCAAGCGCTCTTTAGAAGAACGCATACGCCACAGCGGCATTGAGCACAAATTTGACCAAATTTTAGTACCAACGGAAGAAGTCGTTGAAATGCGTGAAGGTCAAAAACGCAAAAGTGAACGCATTTTTTTTCCAGGTTACGTGCTTGTCCAAATGGAAATGGATGACGAAACGTGGCATTTAGTACGCAGCGTTCCTCGTGTAATGGGTTTCATTGGCGGCTCCAGTGATAAACCGGCACCGATTTCCGACAAAGAAGCGGAATCTATATTGCTGCGCGTTCAAGAGGGTACGGATAAGCCGCGGCCGAAAGTACTTTTTGAGCCTGGCGAAGTGATTCGCATTAACGATGGACCATTTAATGATTTCAATGGTGTCGTGGAAGAGGTGGATTATGAAAAGAGCCGGGTTCGTGTCTCCGTTTTGATTTTTGGTCGCTCCACGCCCGTTGAGCTTGAGTTTGGTCAAGTTGAAAAAGGCTGATGCTCAGATATAATCCAATGCAGTCAACTATTGACTAACGCCCCACGTAAGGCGATGTAATTACAGATCTTTACCAAACCGGGGAGCTGAAAAGCGCTAGCGTCGGAACCACGCCGACTCGGTACCCAAAATGAGGAGTTCAATTCATGGCGAAAAAAGTAGAAGCCTACATTAAGTTGCAGGTAAAAGCAGGGCAAGCTAACCCGAGTCCACCCGTCGGTCCTGCGCTGGGTCAGCATGGGGTTAATATTATGGAGTTCTGTAAGGCGTTTAATGCGCAAACACAGAACTTAGAAGCCGGTATGCCAACGCCTGTGGTGATCACAGTGTATGGTGATCGAAGTTTCACCTTTATTACCAAAACGCCACCTGCTTCCGTTTTATTGAAAAAAGTCCTGGGGCTTAAAAGCGGTAGTAAAGCACCAGGGCGTGAAAAAGCCGGTGTGGTAACGCGGGCTCAGCTTGAAGAAGTCGCGGAAATAAAAATGCCTGACCTAACTGCCGCAGATAAAGAAGCTGCGGTCAGGACAGTGGCGGGTAGTGCCCGTAGTATGGGTCTTGATGTGGAAGGGGTCTAGCCATGGCAAAATTAACTAAGCGTAAACAAGCGATACTGGCGATGACTGAAAGTGGTAAAAGCTATCCCATTGAGGAAGCGATTAGCATTTTGAAAAATGGTGTTAAAGCCAAGTTTCATGAGTCGGTAGATGTGAGTATTAATTTGGGCGTTGATCCACGAAAATCAGATCAAGTCGTGCGAGGCTCTACGGTGTTACCGCATGGCACAGGAAAAACTGTCCGGGTTGCTGTGTTTGCCCAAGGCGCGAATGCCGATGCGGCTAAAGAGGCTGGCGCAGATATAGTCGGTATGGATGATTTAGCGGAAACCATTAAGCAAGGCAGTATTGAATTTGATATCGCTATCGCTACCCCAGATGCCATGCGTGTGGTTGGTCAATTAGGTCAAATACTCGGTCCCAGAGGTTTAATGCCGAATCCTAAAGTGGGTACGGTAACGATGGATGTGGTAACTGCCGTAAAAAATGCTAAAGCCGGTCAAGTGAGATATCGAACCGATCGTGGTGGTATTGTTCATTGTGGTATTGGGAAGGCTGATTTCTCCAGTGAAGCACTGAAAGAAAATTTACAAAATTTATTGTCGGCGCTGAGCAAGGGAAAACCAAGCAGTGCAAAAGGTGTGTATCTGAAAAAAATAACGGTTTCAACCACTATGGGTGCCGGCGTACCTGTTGAGTTATCGTCGTTATCCTTTTGAGGTTTGGTGTAACAGTTTTAAATAGTTAGGCTTAGCAGAGCCGAATTAGGCTGATCGCTGAGCCTTGCTGTTTGCTGGCTTCTGCTAAATGCAGAATGTTACGAAAGACTTTGGGTCGTTTGCGTGCAATGCAAGCGGCTGTCAAAGACCGCAGGTGTGGCTTTCTAATTAGTTTAGATGGGCTGCTTAATTATTGACCTGCGCAGATGGCGTGATCCCGATCAGAATTTCTGTTTGGCGCGTCGTTGTAAGGTGTGATGTTGACTGGCTTTGCTTGTTTCTACAGGTTGGCTTGTCGCAGGGTATGCTCTTTTTTGCCATGTCTATTAGGATTTTTTCGTTAGACAGCGTTGGTCATAAAGATAGCATTAATTGTTGATGGGTGGCAATAGAGTTTCTAGTTGAGCTGTTCATCGAATATCACATTAAGGTAAATCATTGGCGTACTGAGGAGGTGACTCGAGTGAGCTTGAGTCTAAAAGATAAAAAAGCCATTGTTGCTGAAGTATCTGAAGTTGCCGCTAGTGCCTATTCAGCCGTTGGCGCAGAGTATATAGGACTTACTGTAGGTGAGATGACGAATTTGCGTGCTGAAGCACGCAAAGCCGGGGTTTACCTGCGAGTGGTCAAGAATACGCTGGCGCGCAGAGCCGTTGTAGGTTCTGAGTTTGAATGCATTCAAGAAGGCCTGACAGGGCCTGTTGTTTTGGCATTCTCCCAAGAAGATCCGGGCGCAGCGGCGCGAGTGATTAACAATTTTTCGAAAGAAAATAAAAAGCTCGTAGTTAGGTTTGTTGCTGTCGGTGGGCAATTACTCGATGCTTCACAAATCAAAGCGGTTGCAGATTTGCCAACCAAAGACCAGGCGATTAGCCAATTGATGGGCTTGATGAAAGCACCTATTGAGAAATTGGCAAGGACCCTGTCTGAAATCCCGACTGAATTGGTGCGTGCGATTGCGGCGGTTCGTGATCAAAAAGAAGCATGATGTTTGTATTTTAGGCGCTAGACGTTTGTTAAGTTACAGCATCAAACACGAGTTTAAATAATTATTTTTTAGGAGTTATTAATCAATGGCTGTCTCAAAAGAAGATATTTTAGATACAATTGCAAATATGTCGGTCATGGACGTGGTAGATTTGATTTCTGCCATGGAAGAGAAATTTGGTGTTTCTGCGGCAGCTGTGGCAGCCGTTGCAGCAGCGCCTGCTGGTGATGCGGCAGCAGCAGTTGAAGAGCAAACGGAATTTGATGTAATGATGACTAGCTTTGGTGCAAATAAAGTGGGTGTCATTAAATCGGTTCGAGCGATTACTGGACTAGGCTTGAAAGAAGCGAAAGCACTCGTCGAAAGCGCACCAGTTGCGGTTAAAGAAGCGGTATCAAAGGACGAAGCAGAAGACCTCAAGAAGCAACTTGAGGAAGCAGGTGCCTCTGTCGAGGTTAAGTAATCTTTATTTAGGTCTTGCATTTGCTATTGCGGACCTTTATGAGTTGTAAAACAGATTGGCTGGCGATGTAAGTCGCCGGCCTTTAGTTGCTTGTGATTTATGCAAAATATGTATCTGTTTTAAAAGATTTATTAACCTGATCGGACTAGGTTGCAATATTTGGATAAGCGATTTAAGTGTGTTTGGGTTAACTATATTTTGTGTACGCAAGCAATTTGGTTTGTACGGGCTCACTATAAGCAATTGTTACAATTCGATTCATCTTTGACAATTCACTTGTCTAACAGCGGCGAGGAAGTCTAATGGCGTATTCTTTCACCGAGAAAAAACGCATTCGCAAGGATTTCAGTAAACAACCTGATATTTTACCAGTTCCCTATTTACTCTCAATTCAACTCGATTCATATCGAAAGTTTCTGCAACAAAATGTGCCGCTCGATAAACGTGCGGATGCTGGCTTAAATGGCGCTTTTAAGTCTGTATTTCCTATTGTGAGTTATACCGGTAACGCCGCATTAGAATATGTGAGTTATCGCTTGGGGACGCCGACATTCGATGTTAAGGAATGTCAGCTTAGAGGTTTGACCTATGCAGCGCCCTTGCGAGTCAAATTGCGTCTTGTCATCTACGATAAAGATGCTGCGCCAAATACTCGTGCAGTCAAAGATATCAAAGAGCAAGAAGTTTACATGGGCGAAATTCCGTTAATGACCGGAAATGGTACGTTTGTCATTAATGGTACCGAGCGGGTTATTGTCTCCCAGTTGCATCGATCACCGGGTGTTTTCTTTGACCATGACCGGGGTAAAGCGCATTCTTCGGGCAAGTTGCTCTATTCGGCGCGTGTGATCCCTTATCGTGGTTCTTGGTTAGATTTCGAATTCGACGCCAAAGATATGGTTTATGTTCGGATTGATCGTCGTAGGAAAATACCCGCGACGATTTTATTGCGTGGGCTGGGTTATTCGACTGAAGAGATGCTGACCATGTTTTTTGAGACGGATACCTTTCGTCTCACGGAGAGCCAGGTGATGTTAGCGCTGGTTCCTACGCGTTTACGTGGTCAAACGTTGCATTTTGATTTGTTGGATCAAGATGGGAATACCGTGGTTGAATTGGGTCGACGTATAACACAGCGCCATATTAAAGCGTTAGAGGCGGCCGGTGTCGAAGAAATTAGTGTGCCCATTGAATATTTCTTTGGTCATGTGATTTATAACGATATTGTTGACCAGGATACTGGTGAGATTATCGCAAATGCCAATGACGAAATCACCGCAGAAGTCTACGAGGCCTTGCTCAAATATCGGGTGAGTGAAATTAAAACCCTATATACGAATGATTTAGATCACGGTCCATTTATCTCTGATACGTTGAGAATTGATCCCGCCAAGAACGCGCAAGAAGCGCAAGTGGAAATTTATCGAATGATGCGGCCCGGTGAGCCGCCAACGAAAGATGCCGCGCAAGCGTTATTGCAAAATTTATTTTTCTCTTCTGATCGATATGATTTGTCAGGTGTTGGGCGAATGAAGTTCAACCGGCGAGTTGGCCGCGAAGAAATCGAAGGGGCGGGTGTGTTGTCCAATGAGGATATTATTGACGTATTAAGAGTACTCATTGATATTCGAAATGGTAAAGGCACTGTCGACGATATTGATCATCTTGGTAATCGGCGTATCCGTAGCGTGGGTGAAATGACGGAAAATCAATTTCGCGTCGGATTAGTGCGGGTAGAAAGAGCGGTAAAAGAGCGGTTGAGTATTGCTGAATCCGAAGGCTTGATGCCGCAAGAGTTAATTAATGCCAAGCCAGTCTCTGCTGCCATTAAGGAATTTTTTGGGTCCAGTCAATTGTCTCAATTTATGGACCAGAATAACCCTCTATCAGAAGTGACTCATAAACGACGTGTGTCAGCGTTAGGGCCGGGCGGTTTAACGCGTGAGCGTGCGGGTTTTGAAGTACGTGACGTGCATCCGACTCACTATGGCCGTGTTTGTCCTATTGAGACACCGGAAGGTCCAAATATTGGGTTGATTAACTCCTTGGCGGTATTTGCGCGCACCAATGACTATGGTTTCTTGGAGACGCCATACCGTAAAGTGGTCGATGGTAAGGCTACCATGGACATTGAGTATTTGTCTGCCATTGAAGAAGGTCAGTACACGGTGGCTCAGGCCAATGCTAAATTGAGTGAAAATGATGAATTGATGGATGAGTTGGTTTCGTGTCGGCATCAAGGAGAGTTCTCGTTGGCGCCGCCGCAAGATGTAAACTATATGGACGTCTCGCCAAAGCAGATTTTATCTGTGGCGGCATCATTAATTCCATTTTTAGAGCATGATGATGCGAATCGAGCCTTGATGGGGTCGAATATGCAGCGGCAAGCCGTGCCTACCTTGATTTCAGAAAAACCATTGGTCGGTACTGGGATTGAAAAGACGGTGGCCATTGATTCTGGTGTGACGGTGATCGCTGAGCGAGGCGGTGTGGTGGATTCGGTGGATGCCAGCCGTATTGTGGTGCGTGTAAATGATGACGAAACCGAAGCAGGTGAGGCCGGGGTGGACATTTACACCTTGACCAAGTATTCGCGATCTAATCAGAACACCTGTATCAATCAGCGCCCTTTGGTTCACACCGGTGATCAAATTGCTCGGGGTGATGTATTGGCAGACGGTCCATCCACCGACTTGGGAGAGTTGGCGCTTGGACAAAATTTGTTTGTCGCATTCATGCCCTGGAATGGTTATAACTTCGAAGATTCGATATTGATTTCTGAGCGTGTGGTTCAGGAAGATCGGTATACCACGATTCACATTGAAGAGTTAACTTGCGTGGCGCGTGACACCAAGTTGGGGCCAGAAGAAATTACTGGAGATATCCCTAACGTGGGTGAGTCTGCCTTATCGAAGTTGGATGAGTCAGGTATTGTTTACATTGGTGCTGAAGTCAAACCCGGTGATATCTTGGTCGCCAAGGTGACACCCAAAGGTGAAACCCAGTTAACACCGGAAGAGAAACTATTACGCGCCATTTTTGGTGAAAAGGCGTTGGATGTAAAAGATACTTCGCTACGCGTTCCATCAGGGATGAATGGTACGGTCATTGACGTGCAAGTTTTCACGCGTGATGGTATTGAAAAAGATGAGCGTGCAAAATACATCGAAAACGCTGAGTTGGAGAAATTCAAAAAGGATTTGAACGATCAGTTTCGTATCCTTGAAGATGATACCTTCCAGCGGTTAGAGAAGTTTTTAATTGGCAAAGAAGCGCTGGGTGGACCGAAAGCGTTGGCTTCTGGTACTGTCATTGATAAAGTCTATCTGGATGATTTGGTCCGAGAGAAGTGGTTTGAAATCCGTTTAAGGGATGATGAGACCAACGAGCAACTGGAAAAAGCAGCGGAGCATTTGAAGCTGCAACGCAAAGAGTTTGGTGAAAGACTGGAAGAAAAGCGCATAAAGATTACTTCCGGGGATGATCTTGCGCCAGGTGTGCTTAAGATGGTTAAGGTGTATTTGGCAGTCAAGCGTCGCATCCAGCCGGGTGATAAAATGGCGGGCCGGCATGGCAATAAAGGGGTGATCTCGATGATCGTCCCGGTGGAAGATATGCCTTATATGGAAGATGGGCGGCAAGTGGATGTGGTATTGAATCCGCTTGGGGTGCCTTCTCGTATGAATGTTGGGCAAGTATTGGAAACCCATCTAGGCTGGGCAGCAAAAGGGCTGGGTCTGAAAATCGCAGGTATGTTGGATGAAAATAAAAATGCCGTCGAAATAAAGGAATTTCTTCATAAGATTTATGATAGCGAAGTGAAAATTGCGCCGATTGACGACTTGAGCGAGACGGAAATCTTTACTCTTGCCGACAACTTAAAAGCGGGGGTGCCCATGGCGACTCCGGTTTTTAGTGGGGCGACGGAGAGAGAAATCAAAAACATGTTGAAATTGGCCGATTTGCCGGAAAGTGGTCAAATCACACTTTATGATGGCCGAACGGGTGATCAATTTGAGCGGCCAGTGACGGTGGGTTACATGTATATGCTGAAATTAAATCACTTGGTGGATGACAAAATGCATGCTCGCTCGACAGGGCCTTACAGTTTGGTAACACAACAGCCACTGGGTGGTAAAGCTCAATTTGGCGGGCAACGCTTCGGTGAAATGGAGGTCTGGGCGTTAGAAGCTTATGGTGCTGCTTATACGTTACAAGAAATGTTAACGGTTAAGTCTGATGACGTGAATGGGCGAACCAAAATGTATAAAAACATTGTGGATGGTGATCACAGGATGGATGCTGGTATGCCTGAGTCCTTTAATGTGCTCCTGAAAGAAATTCGATCGTTAGGGATTGATATCGAGTTAGAGCGTTAATTTCGACTTTTACTCATCGCCATATCGCAACGTTTAGCGGAAGTGGATTGTTGTTGATTGCTAGCGGCTTGCGAAAGTCGTTAGCAGAATTCAATTCATGAGTTTTCCGCAGATATGTTTTTCGATTGGCATGTTGGCTGGTTTATTTGGCGGTGAGTATTAATCCTTGAATTGTGTAAGGAGATAGCGATTTGAAAGATTTACTCAATCTATTACGGCAGGGGCAACCTGAAGAATTCGATGCCATACGCATTGGGCTAGCATCGCCGGAAAAAATACGTTCTTGGTCTTATGGCGAAGTAAAAAAGCCAGAGACAATTAACTATCGCACGTTCAAACCAGAGCGTGATGGTTTATTTTGTGCCAAGATATTTGGTCCAGTAAAAGACTACGAGTGCTTGTGTGGCAAATATAAACGCTTGAAGCATCGTGGTGTGATTTGCGAAAAATGCGGTGTTGAGGTGACTTTAGCCAAGGTCCGGCGAGATCGTATGGCGCATATTGAGTTGGCGAGTCCTGTCGCTCATATCTGGTTTTTAAAATCATTGCCTTCTCGCATGGGCTTGTTGCTGGATATGACCTTGCGAGATATTGAGCGTATTTTGTATTTTGAAGCCTTTGTGGTGGTTGATCCCGGTATGACCGAGCTGGAACGTGCTCAGTTATTGTCCGATGAGCAATACCTCGAATCCATTGAGCAATGGGGCGATGAGTTTGATGCTCGTATGGGTGCCGAAGCCATTCGTGAGCTGCTGAAGTCCCTTGACTTAAAGCAAGAAATCACCACGCTTCGGGAAGAGATTGGCAGTACCTCGTCAGAAACCAAGCTGAAAAAATTATCGAAGCGCTTGAAACTCATCGAATCCTTAATCGATTCAGGTAATAAACCGGAATGGATGGTGCTGACAGTTTTGCCAGTTTTGCCGCCTGAGTTACGCCCGTTGGTACCGCTGGATGGTGGACGTTTTGCGACATCCGATTTAAATGACTTATATCGCCGTGTTATCAATCGTAATAATCGGTTGAAGCGTTTGTTAGATTTAAATGCACCCGATATTATTGTGCGCAATGAAAAACGCATGCTGCAAGAGTCGGTGGATGCTTTGCTGGATAATGGGCGTCGAGGTCGGGCAATTACCGGCACCAATAAGCGCCCATTAAAATCTTTGGCAGACATGATCAAAGGCAAGCAGGGTCGTTTTCGGCAAAACCTGTTGGGTAAGCGGGTTGATTACTCCGGACGATCGGTGATTGTGGTGGGGCCGACATTGCGCTTGCATCAGTGTGGACTGCCGAAAAAAATGGCCTTGGAATTATTTAAGCCGTTTATCTTTAGCAAATTAGAGCGTCGCGGTTTAGCGACCACCATCAAGGCCGCCAAAAAAATGGTTGAGCGGGAAGGTCCTGAGGTATGGGACGTTTTAGATGAGGTGATTCGGGAGCATCCGGTATTACTCAATCGAGCACCCACCTTGCATCGTTTAGGCATTCAAGCGTTTGAGCCGGTATTGATTGAAGGTAAAGCGATCCAGTTACATCCATTAGTCTGTGCAGCTTACAATGCCGATTTTGACGGTGACCAAATGGCAGTGCATATACCGCTGTCTTTAGAAGCGCAGCTGGAAGCGCGATCACTAATGATGTCGACCAATAATGTATTATCCCCAGCGAACGGTGAGCCGATTATTGTGCCATCACAAGATGTGGTGTTGGGTTTGTATTATACGACACTTGAGCGGGTGGCTGCGAAAGGAGAGGGTTCGATCTTTGCCGATGTGAGTGAAGTGCATCGGGCTTATGAGACTCGGGTTGCTGATCTGCACGCAAAAGTCAAAGTGCGTATCGACGATGTCAAAATTGGCCCGAGCGGTGAGCGAACTTTTTTTACGCACATTGTCGATACCACAGTTGGGCGTGCTTTATTGCGTGATGTTATTCCGAGTGAATTACCTTTTGATGTGGTAAATCGTAATCTAACCAAGAAAGCCATTTCGAAACTTATCAATTACTGTTATCGCCAATTAGGTTTAAAAGCCTCGGTGATTTTTGCGGATAAATTGATGTATGCCGGGTTTCATTATGCGACGCGTTCGGCGGTCTCTTTTGGGGTTGATGATATGGTTATCCCACCAGAGAAAACGGAAATTTTAGCGCGTGCGGAAGAAGAAGTTAAAGAGATAGAGAATCAATACCGCTCTGGTTTGGTGACGAATGGTGAGCGGTACAATAAAGTGGTGGATATTTGGTCGCACACTAATGATCAAGTCGCTCGGGCAATGATGGACCGGCTTGGCTCTGAAACGGTAGAGGATGCGGATGGAAATCAGGTTAAACAAATGTCGTTTAATTCGATTTTTATGATGGCTGATTCAGGGGCTCGAGGTAGTGCGGCACAAATTCGACAGCTTGCTGGGATGCGCGGTTTAATGGCAAGACCGGATGGTTCCATTATTGAAACGCCTATCACGGCCAATTTCCGTGAAGGTCTTAATGTGATTCATTACTTTATTTCTACTCACGGTGCCCGAAAAGGCTTGGCGGATACCGCCTTAAAAACAGCGAACTCGGGTTATTTAACTCGGCGTTTGGTGGATGTCGCGCAAGATTTAGTCGTGACGGAAGTTGATTGTGGTACGACTGATGGATTGTTAATGGTGCCTCTCATTGAGGGGGGAGATGTGGTTGAGCCATTGCGTGAACGTGTTTTAGGTCGTGTGGTGGTTGGTGATGTCTGTGCACCTAACAGTGATAACGTTGTTGTAAAATCCGGCACCCTGTTAGATGAATTCTGGGTTGACGTGTTAGAAGAGAATACCATTGACCAGGTTAAAGTGCGTTCTCCGATTGCCTGTGAAACGCGTTATGGTATCTGTGCGTTGTGTTATGGCCGTGATTTGGCACGGGGTCATCGAGTCAATATTGGCGAGGCAGTGGGGGTCGTGGCGGCTCAATCCATTGGTGAGCCGGGTACTCAGTTAACCATGCGTACTTTCCATATTGGCGGGGCTGCATCACGATCGGCGGCGGTGAATAATGTCGAGGTTAAGTCCAAAGGTTCGATTCGTTTACATAATCTTAAAACCGTACAGCACAAAAACGGCTCTTATGTTGCCGTTTCGCGTTCAGGTGAAATTGGCGTGGTGGACGAGCATGGCCGAGAGCGTGAGCGATATAAAATACCTTATGGCGCGGTATTGTCAAAAGGTGATGGAGGCATGGTTGAGCCAGGTGAAGTGGTGGCAAACTGGGATCCACATACCCATCCAGTGATCACGGAAGTAGCAGGTAAGGTTAAGTTCCATGAGTTCTCGGAAGGATTGACCATCCATCGCGAAGCGGATGAAATGACCGGTTTAACCAACTTAGTGATTATTGATCCGAAACAGCGAGGATCGGCAGCCAAAGATTTACGGCCCATGGTGAAGTTGGTGGCGGAAGATGGTAATGATTTATTGATTCCGGGGACCGATATTCCGGCGATGTATTTTCTGCCAGGTGGTGCCATCGTGAATTTGTCAGATGGTGCGAATGTGGGGGTGGGGGATGTGGTCGCTCGTATTCCTCAAGAGTCCACCAAAACGCGTGACATTACCGGGGGCTTGCCGAGGGTAGCGGATTTATTCGAAGCGCGTAAGCCGAAAGAGCCTGCTATCTTGGCAGAAATCACCGGTACCATTAGCTTCGGTAAAGAGACCAAAGATAAGCAACGTTTGGTGATTACTCCAACGGATAGCTCGGATCCCTATGAGGAGCTGATTCCAAAGTGGCGTCATGTGACCGTATTTGAAGGTGAGCAGGTGGAAAAAGGGGAAGTCATTTGTGACGGTCCGCCAGCGCCACATGACATTCTGAGGTTGCAGGGTACCAATGCATTGGCCAGATATATCATCAATGAAGTACAAGATGTTTACCGTTTACAAGGTGTGAAAATAAACGATAAACACATTGAAGTCATTGTGCGGCAGATGCTCAAGAAAGTGGAGATTGCTGATCCTGGTGACACCCTGTTGTTGAAGGGTGAGCAAGTGGAGCGGTCTAAAGTGCTGGATGAAAATGAAAAAGTGCAGGCCAAGAGCAAAATGTCTGCAACGTATGATTCGTTATTATTAGGGATTACCAAAGCTTCGCTTGCTACGGAATCTTTTATTTCAGCCGCTTCTTTCCAAGAAACGACTCGGGTGTTGACCGAAGCTGCGGTTAGCGGCAAGACCGATGATCTGCGCGGATTAAAGGAGAATGTGATTGTCGGTCGCTTGATACCGGCAGGAACTGGCTTGGCTTATCACTATGAGCGGAGACGCCGTACGGGTGGACCAGGGGCCTCTGGAAAAGCGGAGAAAAAAGCAGGGAGTAACGAAGAAATATCTGGTGGCGCCGAGAAAGTCGTCAATTAGTATTTCGTTCGATGGGTGATGCTGAGTGATAGATCTGGATGTTAATATCAAACCGATGTTTGGATAATAGCTACCGGAACAATATTACATGGCCATCGCTGAACGCGATTAAGTGAGTAATAAATCATCAAGAAGGGTGTCCTGCTTGATGATTTATTATGTTTATTTAAAATGACTTGAATTCGATAGAGTAGTTGTGGTAGTTTGCTGGCCAATGATGACTTACATAATGGCGGCAGCAACGAATTCTAGTGAATCAAACCGTGTTTTGAGTGCAAATTAATCAAGTCAGTCAGTTAATTTAAGTGCTTGCTTGGTGACAGCATCCAATACTGGATGCGCTTCTCGTTCGCTATTTACATTCAGTACATTCAGGTTATTGTCATGAGATGACGCCTCTTAGTCATGTTGCCGAAGGCAACTCCTTTCTTATATTTAAGCTGAATATTTGACCGTCAAAATCATTCCTTGACAGGACGTGGGCATGTCTCTACAATTTCGCGTCCTTGGTTACGCTTGCAGCGGAAATGACTGATTTTTCGCTGATGAATCGCATTTGGAGCAAGATGCATGGCTACAATTAATCAATTAGTGCGTTCGCCGCGTGTACGAAAAAGAGAAAAAAGCTCTGTTCCGGCGCTAGAAGGGTGTCCGCAAAGGCGCGGAGTCTGCACTCGTGTGTATACGACAACACCTAAGAAGCCGAATTCCGCACTTCGTAAAGTTGCTCGGGTTAGGTTAACGAACGGAATGGAAGTCACTACCTATATCGGTGGTGAAGGGCACAATTTGCAAGAGCACTCGGTTATCTTGATACGGGGTGGTCGGGTGAAAGATTTACCTGGGGTTCGTTATCATACAGTTCGTGGTACGTTGGATACCTCCGGTGTTTCAGAGAGAAGACAGGGTCGTTCTAAGTACGGCACTAAGCGACCAAAATCTTAACTTGATAGACAATTGGTTTATTTTTTAATTAAATTCGCCAGGTAACGAATAATGCCTAGAAGAAGAGTTATTGCAAAGCGTTCGGTTTTGCCTGATCCTAAGTTTACCAGTGAGCGTGTCGCACGATTTGTGAATATGGTGATGCGTCATGGCAAGAAGTCGGTTGCCGAGCGTATTATCTATGGTGCTTTAGATGTGGTCATAGAAAAAAGCAACAAAGAAGCGATCGAGGTTTTTGATAAAGCACTCGATAATATTAAGCCGATGGTGGAAGTGAAGTCACGTCGGGTGGGTGGAGCAACTTACCAGGTGCCGGTTGAAGTACGTACCGACAGAGGCATTGCGTTGGCGATGCGTTGGTTGTCTGACTCCGCCAGAAAGCGCAGCGAAAAGTCCATGGGACTGCGGTTAGCTAATGAAATTCTTGATGCCTATGAAAATAAAGGCAATGCGGTTAAAAAGCGGGAAGATACGCATCGCATGGCTGAAGCAAATAAGGCTTTTGCACATTACCGTTGGTAAAGTGATCACCGTTTAGCAGGGCAGCATCGTGGCACGAATAACACCCATCGACCGTTATCGCAACATTGGTATCATGGCGCATATTGATGCTGGGAAAACAACCACCACTGAGCGCGTCCTGTTCTATACAGGTATCTCTCATAAAATTGGTGAGGTGCATGATGGGGCTGCCACCATGGACTGGATGGAACAAGAGCAAGAACGAGGTATAACCATCACCTCGGCGGCGACGACTTGTTTTTGGCAGGGTATGGATAAGCAGTTTGCTCAGCACCGAGTAAACATTATCGATACTCCGGGGCATGTGGACTTCACTATTGAAGTCGAGCGTTCTCTACGAGTGCTTGATGGAGCTGTTGCAGTTTTTTGTGCGGTTGGCGGTGTCGAGCCTCAATCAGAAACGGTGTGGCGTCAAGCGAATAAGTACCAAGTGCCTCGCATGGCATTTGTGAACAAAATGGATCGGGCAGGTGCCGATTTTTTGCGTGTCGTTAAGCAAATTGAAAATCGTTTAGGTGCCAATCCAGTACCGATTCAGTTGCCCATTGGTGCGGAAGAAGCGTTTGCAGGTGTGGTTGACCTCATTCGCATGAAAGCCATTTATTGGCATGAAGCCGACCGTGGTGTGACTTATGAGGCGAAAGACATTCCTGCTGATTTATTGCCTGCTGCCGAACAGTGGCGTGAAAAAATGATGGAGTCAGCGGCGGAAGCCAATGATGAATTGATGGAAAAATACCTCGAAACCGGGGGGTTGTCAGAACAAGAGATTAAAGCCGGTCTGCGTGCGAGAACGCTTGCCAGCGATATTGTTGTCTGTTTGTGTGGCTCAGCGTTTAAAAATAAAGGCGTGCAGGCCATGTTAGATGGCGTGATTGAATTTATGCCCTCCCCGCTGGATGTGAAAGCCATTACAGGGGTTTTAGATGATGCAGAAGAAACCGAAGTCGAACGGCATTCCGATGATGATGAACCTTTTGCTGGGCTTGCTTTTAAAATTGCCACCGATTCTTTTGTCGGTACGCTGACCTTCTTTCGCGTTTATTCGGGCATACTACGTTCGGGTGATACGGCTTATAACCCGGTCAAGGGTAAAAAAGAGCGCATAGGACGTTTGGTCCAAATGCACTCAAATAGTCGCGAAGAAATAAAAGAGGTGCGAGCGGGCGATATTGCTGCGGCAATTGGCCTGAAAGATGTTACCACTGGCGATACCTTGTGCAGTCTTGATCACGTAATCACGCTAGAGCGCATGGAGTTTCCCGAGCCTGTCATTTCGGTGGCCATTGAGCCGAGAACTCAGCAAGATCAAGAGAAAATGGGGATTGCGCTGGGTAAATTAGCGCAAGAAGATCCAAGTTTTCGTGTCCATACCGATGAAGAGTCGGGTCAGACAATTATCTCTGGTATGGGTGAGTTACATTTAGAAATTATTGTCGATCGACTTAGACGCGAATTTAACGTTGAAGCGAATGTGGGGGCACCGCAAGTGGCCTATCGTGAGACGATTCGCAGCTCGGTAGAGCACGAGAGTAAATTTATTCGTCAAACGGGCGGGCGCGGGCAATATGGTCACGTTTGGTTGCGGATAGAACCGAAAGAGCAAGGCAGCGGCTACGAATTTGTCAGCGAAATTGTCGGTGGCACGGTACCTCGGGACTATATACCGGCTGTCGATAAAGGTATTCAAGAGCAGTTGACGAATGGAGTCATTGGTGGTTTTCCTGTCGTGGATGTGAAAGTGTCACTTTTTGACGGCTCTTATCATGATGTGGACTCAAGTGAAATGGCATTTAAAATTGCCGGCTCCATGTGTTTTAAAGAAGGGGCAAAAAAAGCTGACCCAGTCTTGTTGGAGCCCATGATGAGCGTTGAAGTTAGCACACCCGAAGATTATATGGGTGACGTGATGGGGGATTTAAATCGTCGTCGCGGCATTGTACAGGGCATGGAAGATACGCCGATGGGAAAAGTAATTCGTGCTGAGGTGCCGTTAGCTGAAATGTTTGGTTATGCGACGGACTTGCGCTCAGCTACCCAAGGAAGAGCAAATTATTCAATGGAATTCGCTAAATACGCGGAAGCACCCGCAAGCATAGCAGAAGCAGTGATTAAGAGAGTAACTTAGTTTGCGAGCAATCAAATTGATAGAGAGGTAAGGGTTGTGGCCAAGGGAAAATTTGAACGTACCAAACCGCATGTGAACGTCGGCACAATCGGTCACGTGGATCACGGTAAAACGACGTTAACAGCAGCATTGACGACAGTAATGGCGAGCAAGCATGGTGGTGAGACGAAAGCTTACGACCAAATTGATAGTGCGCCAGAAGAAAAAGCACGTGGTATCACCATTGCGACAGCGCATGTGGAGTATGAATCAGATAATCGTCATTATGCCCACGTGGATTGTCCAGGGCATGCGGATTATGTGAAGAATATGATCACTGGTGCAGCGCAAATGGATGGTGCGATCTTAGTGGTATCGTCCGCTGACGGCCCCATGCCGCAAACGCGTGAACATATCCTGTTATCGCGTCAAGTTGGTGTACCCTATATTGTGGTCTATCTGAACAAAGCTGATATGGTAGACGATGCTGAACTGCTTGAGCTGGTTGAGATGGAAGTACGTGAATTACTCGATCTGTATGAATTCCCTGGGGATGATACACCAGTAGTGAGTGGTTCAGCGTTAAAGGCGCTGGAAGGTGATACTTCAGAGATTGGCATTCCATCCATTGAGAGGTTGATCGCGGTCATGGATGAATATATCCCGATCCCCGAACGTGCTGTTGATGGGGCGTTTTTGATGCCTATTGAAGATGTGTTCTCGATTTCAGGTCGGGGCACGGTGGTGACAGGTCGGATTGACCGTGGCATCGTTAAGGTCGGTGAGGAAGTGGAGATTGTCGGCATTCGCGATACCGTGAAGACCATCGTGACCGGCGTAGAAATGTTCCGTAAGTTGCTGGATCAAGGGCAAGCCGGTGATAACGTCGGTGTCTTGTTGCGTGGCACTAAGCGGGAAGATGTGGAGCGAGGTCAGGTACTGTCACATCCAGGTACCATTACACCGCATACACGTTTTAAATCGGAAGTGTATATATTAAGCAAAGATGAAGGGGGGCGTCATACGCCGTTCTTTAAAGGATATCGTCCGCAGTTTTATTTCCGAACAACGGATGTGACTGGGGCGGTTGATTTGCCGGAAGGGGTTGATATGGTGATGCCCGGCGATAATATCGGAATGGAAGTGACTTTGATTGCACCGATTGCAATGGAAGAAGGTTTGCGTTTTGCGATTCGTGAAGGTGGTCGAACCGTTGGCGCCGGCGTCGTCGCGAAAATTATCGAATAATAAATTATGACAAATCAACGTATACGTATTAGGTTAAAAGGTTTTGATCATCGCTTGATTGATCAGTCCGCACGCGAAATCGTAGAAACGGCAAAGAGAACCGGAGCTCAAGTTCGAGGCCCGATTCCTTTGCCAACCAAGAAAGAGCGTTTCACCATCTTGATTTCTCCTCATGTAAATAAAGATGCCCGAGACCAGTACGAGATTCGAACGCATAAGCGGCTGATGGATATTGTTGATCCAACCGACAAAACCGTTGACGCTTTAATGAAGCTTGATCTCGCTGCTGGGGTTGATGTGCAGATAAAGCTAAATTAAGTAACGGTTTCTTTTGCGACCGCATAGGGTTAGTTGTGTGCGGGGCATATGAGTCAGTTAATCGCACCTCTAATCAATCGTAATTAGAGGAAAGAGGACATAATAATGGCAATTGGTTTAATAGGCCGCAAGCGTGGTATGACACGTATATTTACGGATGAGGGTGAATCGACACCTGTTACTGTTTTAGAAGTTGAGCCAAATCGAGTAACGCAGCGGAAAACCCGCGAGCTAAATGGTTATGATGCCGTTCAGCTCACTGTCGGTACCAAGCGGACTTCCCGGTTAAGTAAAGCCTTGATTGGACACTATGCGAAAGCTTCAGTGCCACCCGGCCGAGGACTTTGGGAATTTCGTCTGAATGATGGGGAAGGGGAAGACCTGTTACCTGGTTCAGAAGTTAACGTCACTTTTTTTGCTGAAGGGCAGCTCGTTGATGTGGCTGGCACAGCCATCGGAAAGGGCTTTGCGGGTACCGTTAAGCGCCATAACTTCGCGATCAAAGATGCTACCCATGGTAATTCTCTCTCTCATCGAACGCCGGGCTCTATCGGTCAAAACCAGACGCCAGGCCGTGTTTTCAAAGGCAAGAAGATGGCTGGTCAAATGGGTAACTGTCGTCGTACCGTACAGAACTTAGAAATAGTTAGAGTAGATGAAGCACGTAACTTACTATTGCTAAAAGGCTCTGTTCCTGGCGCTAAAGGCGGTGATGTGATCATTCGTCATACTGCCAAAGCGAAATCCTAGGGGGGAGTATGGATATTCAAATTACAAACGCTGAAGGTCAAGCTGGTGATGCGAAGCTGGAATTATCAGCTCGTGTTTTCGGTGTGGATTTTAATGAAGCCTTAGTCCATCAAATTGTAACCGCCCAATTAAGCGCAGCAAGAGCGGGTACTAAAGCACAAAAAACACGTGCTCAAGTCAGAGGTGGTGGTGCTAAACCCTGGCGGCAAAAAGGTACCGGGCGTGCGCGCTCAGGAACGATCCGAAGTCCTATATGGCGTGGCGGTGGTCGTACTTTTGCGGCAACGCCAGCTAATTATGAACAAAAAGTAAATAAGAAAATGTATCGTGCGGCGGTGCGTGTTATTTGGTCTGAGTTGGCACGCCAAGATCGGTTGATGGTGTTAGACAGTTTGACTTTGGAAACACCAAAGACTAAAGAAATGGTGATGTTATTGAAGCGTTTAGGGCTCGATAACGTGCTCATCGTGACTAAAGATGTTGCCGAAAATTTGTTGCTGGCTTCGCGGAATCTAATCAATGTGGATGTGAAAGCCGTATCACAGGTGGATCCGGTATCGCTGATTGCTTTTGAAAAAGTGCTTATCACAAAAGAGGCATTGGCAGATTTAGAGGAGAACTTACCATGAGCGAAAATCGATTACTGCAATTGATATTAGCACCTCATGTCTCTGAAAAAACCACGAATGCAGCAGAACAAAGTCGTCAGGTTGTATTTAAAGTATTAAGAGATGCGACCAAAACCGAAATTAAAGCGGCGGTAGAGTTGCTGTTTAATGTAAAAGTCGATCGTGTTCAAACGATGAATATGAAAGGTAAGTCGAAGCGCAGAGCAGGCGCTAGTTTTGGTCGCCGTCCCCACTGGAAGAAAGCTTATGTCGCTCTGGCTCCCGGCCACGATATCGATTTTATGGGCGCGGAGTAAGAGGTTAGAAGGTAATAATTATGCCGGTTATAAAATCAAATCCGACGTCGCCCGGGCGACGCTTTGTGGTCAGGGTAGTTAATCCTGAATTGCATAAAGGGCAGCCATTTAGTGCTCTGCTTGAAAAGCAGATACAAAATAGCGGAAGAAATAATAAAGGCCGAATTACCGTTCGGCACCGGGGGGGTGGTCATAAACACCACTATCGCCAAATTGATTTCAAACGTAATAAAGATTCGATACCTGCCCGTGTTGAACGCTTAGAATATGATCCGAACAGGAATGCTCATATCGCCCTATTGCTATATGCAGATGGTGAGAGACGTTATATTATAGCGCCGAAAGGCTTGAAAGCGGGTGATTCGCTGATTTCAGGCGTAGATTCGCCAATTAAGGCGGGTAATTGTTTACCGCTGCGTAATATCCCGGTTGGCTCTTTAGTGCATTGTGTGGAATTAAAACCAGGCAAGGGCGCGCAAATCGCCCGTAGTGCGGGTACCTCTGTTCAGCTGGTTGCCAAAGAAGGGCAACATGCCATGTTGCGGCTTCGATCTGGCGAAATTCGTAAAGTCCTTGCTGATAGTCGAGGCACCATCGGTGAAGTCGGTAACTCAGAACATAACTTGCGTTCTCTGGGTAAAGCGGGAGCGAAACGTTGGCGAGGGGTTCGACCGACTGTCAGAGGGGTTGCCATGAACCCGGTTGATCACCCTCATGGTGGTGGTGAAGGCAGAACCTCAGGTGGTCGTCACCCGGTAACGCCTTGGGGTGTGCCAACAAAAGGTTATAAGACTAGGCGCAACAAACGTACGACCAAGTTAATTGTTCGTAGACGCAAGTAATAATATTTAGAGTGAGATAACTGATGCCGCGTTCTATCAAGAAAGGCCCGTTTATTGATTCGCATCTCTTAGTGAAAGTTCAAAAGGCCATTGAGACGAATAACCGACGCCCGATTAAGACATGGTCAAGACGATCGATGATTATTCCCAATATGGTAGGCCTCACCATTGCCATCCATAACGGAAAGCAACATGTTCCTGTGTTGATTAATGAAAACATGGTAGGACATAAATTAGGTGAATTTGCTGTGACTCGAAATTATCGGGGACATACGGCGGACAAGAAATCAAAATAGTTGAGGTCTGAACATGCAGGTCGATGCAAAACTAAAGTTTGCTCGAATTTCCGCGCAGAAAGCACGTTTGGTCGCTGATCAAGTGCGGGGGTTAGAAGTTGAGGATGCGTTGAGAGCGCTGAAATTTAGCAATAAAAAAGCAGCAGGTATTGTTAAAAAGATAGTAGAATCAGCGATCGCGAATGCAGAGAATAATGAAGGGGCAGATATTGACGACCTGAAGATATCTGCTATTACCGTCGATGAAGGGCCGACCTATAAGCGTATACAAGCACGTGCGAAGGGTCGAGCTAACCGAATCTTAAAGAGAACGAGTCACATCATTGTGACGGTATCCGACCAATAAGGGGAAATAATATGGGTCAAAAAGTACACCCAACTGGATTTCGTCTCGGTATCGTTACCGACTGGAATTCAAAATGGTATGCGGATACCAAGGACTATGCAAAGTTTCTCAATATCGATTTATCCGTGAGAGCATTTTTGCGAAAAAAATTAGCGCATGCCTCGGTGAGCAAAATACAGATTGAAAGACCAGCAAGAAATGCACGGATCACTATTCACTCTGCACGTCCGGGTATCGTGATTGGCAAGAAAGGTGAAGATATCGACAAGCTTCGCCTGGAGATTTCCAAGCGAATGGGCGTGCCTGTCCATATTAACGTGGAAGAGATTCGCAAGCCTGAACTGGATGCACAGCTTGTTGCAGAAGGGGTTGCACAGCAATTGGTCAAGCGTATTATGTTTCGTCGAGCGATGAAGCGAGCCGTTTCTAATTCTATGCGACTGGGTGCGCAGGGTATTCGTATTAACGTCTCTGGTCGACTCAATGGTGCTGAAATTGCCCGTAGTGAATGGTATCGAGAAGGCCGTGTGCCGTTGCACACTTTAAGGGCAGATATCGATTATGGTTTTGCTGAAGCCAATACCACCTACGGAATTATTGGTATTAAAGTGTGGATTTTTAAGGGCGAGGTCTTTGAGCAACCTGCATTAACTGCAGAAGAGAGTGCCGAGACGAAAGTCGCGAGCAGTTAGGGGCGTTTGATATGCTACAACCAAAACGAACAAAATTTCGTAAAACTTTTAAGGGCAAAAACCGAGGTTGGGCAGCCAGCGGCAATAAGGTTAACTTTGGTGAGTTTGGTTTAAAAGCGGTAGACCGTGGTCGGATTACTGCCCGTCAAATTGAGGCGGCTCGGCGGGCAATGACTCGCAGTATTAAGCGTGGTGGTAAAATTTGGATACGAATTTTTCCTGACAAACCTATTACTGAGAAACCCTTAGAAGTCCGAATGGGCAGTGGTAAAGGGAATGTTGAGTATTGGGTTGCTCTAGTACAGCCGGGTCGAATGCTGTATGAGATGGAAGGGGTTAGTGAAGAGTTGGCTAGAGAAGCGTTTAAATTAGCCGCTGCCAAGTTGCCCATCCGTACAACCTTTGTGATTAGAACGGTGATCTGATGAAAGCAAACGATTTAAGGCAGCAAGATATTGCAGATTTAGAAAAGGAATTGAATGAATTGCGCCGCGAGCAATTTAACCTAAGGATGCAAAAAGCCACAGCTCAGCTTGGACCTACCCATCAAATCAAAGGGAATCGTAGAAATATTGCGCGAGTGAAGACGATTTTGAATGAAAAGTATAAAGGTTTAGTCCAATGAGCGATGAAAGTAAGGTGGCGCGCACCGTCACAGGGCGTGTGGTAAGCGATAAAATGGATAAAACAATCACCGTTTTGATTGAAAGAAAAGTCGCTCATCCTATTTATAAAAAATATGTAAAAAGATCGACAAAATTACATGCGCACGATGCCGAGAATGAGTGTCAAGAGGGTGATTTGGTCACTATTGCGCAGTGTCGACCCATTTCAAAAAGTAAAACATGGCGACTCGTTCAAGTTGTAGATAAGGCATCCTAGCCAAAAAATGCAATTACCTCTACAAAGGTATTTTTGTTCAGGGTTAAGTGTGGTAAAATCCGCTCCCATTTCGCAATGGTGGCATATAAATAGTTGTTGTCGGAGTGTATCCATGATTCAAATGCAGTCGGTGTTGAATGTTGCTGATAACAGTGGTGCCCGCCGCGTTATGTGTATAAAAGTATTAGGCGGCTCACGCCGACGGTATGCAGAGGTTGGCGATATCATAAAAGTGAGTGTTAAAGACGCTATTCCCCGAGGCAAGGTTAAAAAAGGGGAAGTTTTTGACGCGGTTGTCGTGAGAACGCGCAAAGGTGTTAGGCGGCCTGATGGCTCGGTTATTCGTTTTGACAGTAATGCGGCAGTGTTGCTAAATAACCAAAAGCAGCCGATTGGTACGCGCATCTTCGGGCCTGTTACGCGTGAACTGCGAACAGAAAACTTTATGAAGATAATATCGTTAGCGCCTGAAGTTCTTTAAGGCGAATGAGAACAGGAACATGAAAAAGATACGTAAAGGTGATGATGTCATTGTGATCGCAGGCCGAGATGCCGGAAAACGCGGTACGGTGATTCGTATGCTTGACAAAAAAGTGGTAGTTGACGGCATCAATATGGTGAAGCGTCATACCAAACCCGATCCTAATGCGGGCAAACCGGGTGGAATTCTCGCCAAGGAAGCGCCGCTAGATATCTCTAATGTCATGCTATTCAATCCCAAATCCAATAAAGGGGATCGGGTTGGTTTTTTGACTCAAGAAGATGGCACGAAAGTGAGAATATATAAGTCGACAAATGAAGTTGTTGACCTGTGAGAGATTAAAAAATGGCTAGGCTGAAACAGGTATATAAAGAAAATGTGATCAGCAAATTGACTGATCAATTTGGTTATAAAAGCGTAATGGCTGTACCAAAAATCACCAAAATCACCCTGAATATGGGTGTTGGTGAAGCGGTTGGCGATAAAAAAATACTCGACCATGCGGTCAAGGATCTTAAATTAATCTCTGGCCAACAGCCCATCGTGACAAAAGCTCGAAAATCCATTGCGGGTTTTAAAATACGTGAAGAATGGCCTATCGGCTGTAAAGTCACGTTACGAAAAGAGCGCATGTATGAATTTCTTGATCGTTTGATTAACATCGCAATTCCACGAATTCGAGATTTCCGCGGGCTGAGTGGCAAGTCATTTGATGGCCGTGGGAATTACAGCATGGGAATCAAAGAGCAGATTGTATTTCCTGAAGTTGACTACGACAAAATTGACAAGCTGCGTGGCTTGGATATCACCATTACCACAACTGCGGCGAGCGATGAAGAGGGGCGCGCATTGTTAGCTGCATTTAATTTGCCGCTGAAAAGCTAAGGTATTAGTATGGCTAAAAAAAGCACTATCAATCGTGAAACTCGACGCATAAAAACGGTAGAAAAATTTGCTGCGAAACGCGCTGAGCTTAAGCAGAAGATGTATGATTTAAACCTTTCTGAAGAAGAGAGAACAGAAGCGCGCACAAAATTCCATGCGTTACCAAGAGATGCTAGCCCGGTCAGGCTGCGCAACCGTTGCCAGCTTACGGGTCGACCCCATGGTTTTTACCGAAAATTTGGCTTATCAAGAAATAAATTGCGAGAAGCTGCCATGCGTGGAGATGTACCAGGTTTAGTGATGGCTAGCTGGTAACAACGATAAATATTTTTAGAGGTGCCTTATTGTGGCTATGTCTGACCCTATTGCGGATCTTTTGACTCGAATTAGAAACGCGCAAAATGCTGGAAAATCCGAAGTCTCCATTCCTGGCGCTCGCTTAAAAAGAGCGATAGCGAAAGTTATGCAAGACGAGGGATATATCGCAGGTTTTGATGTAACTGAAGTCGACAAAAAACAGACCCTATCTGTGAAGTTGAAATATTTCGAAGGTAAACCCGTTATCGACAGTATTCGTCGAATCAGCCGTCCGGGTTTACGGGTATATAAAGCGGCTAAGGATTTACCCAAAGTTGATAATGGACTCGGTATTGCGATTGTGTCTACCTCCAAAGGGGTTATGACCGATCGAGCGGCCCGAAAATTGGGTTTGGGCGGCGAAGTCATGTGTTACGTCGTGTAAGCGAGGAGAACAAGTTGTGTCACGAGTTGCGAATAACCCCATATCCATCCCTAAGGGGGTAGAGGCAAATATTAATCTCCAACATATATCTGTGAAAGGTCCACAAGGGACTTTAGATATGAATTTCAGCGAAAATGTTACAGTGAATATTGATGCTGATCAGATCACTTTTGCGACCAAGGATAATGGGGCTTCCAAAGCATTAGCAGGTACCACCCGTGCGCTGGTTAACAATATGGTCGTTGGGGTATCCAAAGGTTTTGAGAAAAAATTAAGATTAGTCGGCGTGGGTTATCGAGCGCAGATGCAGGGTAACAAGCTGAATTTAACCTTAGGCTTTTCGCACCCTGTTGAGTTTGCCTCGCCAGAAGGCATTAGCATTGAGACGCCAAGCCAAACTGAAATTGTGGTAAAGGGTATCAACAAGCAACGCGTTGGGCAGACCGCAGCCAATATTCGCGCCTACCGTAAACCTGAGCCATACAAAGGCAAGGGTGTGCGCTATGATGATGAAACCATTGTGCTCAAAGAAGCCAAGAAAAAATAAAGGCTAACATGATGAACAAAAAATCTGCTCGTATGCGTAGGGCGACCAAAACGCGTAAGCTAATTAAAGAGAAAAAGCAAACGAGGCTGTGTGTTTACCGTTCGCCACGTCATATTTATGCTCAAGTTATTTCGGCGGATGGTGAGCATGTGATTGCTTCCGCCTCTACCGTGGAAAAAGAAGTTAAGGCGGGAGGCGCATCCACAGGTAATGTGGAGGCTGCTAAAGCTGTTGGTAAGTTAATCGCAGAAAGAGCCAAAGAGAAAGGTGTGTCGCGGTTGGCGTTCGATCGATCCGGTTTTAAATACCATGGTCGTATTAAAGCGTTGGCAGATACTGCACGAGAGAATGGGCTTGAATTCTAAAGACAGAGGGTGTTATGGCAAATTTTAGTAGTGCAGGCAAAGGAGACGATCTTTTAGAGAAATTGGTTGCTGTTAACCGAGTTGCAAAAGTTGTGAAAGGTGGCCGTCAATTTGGTTTTGCTGCGTTAACTGTGGTAGGTGACGGTAATGGTAAAATCGGCTTCGGTAGCGGTAAAGCGCGTGAAGTCCCAATTGCCATCCAGAAAGCCATGGAAAAAGCTAGAAGAGAAATGGTGAATGTCAATTTGAGTGGCAAAACCTTACAGTACCCGATTGTTGCAACTCATGGTGCTGCGAAGGTATTTATGCAGCCAGCCTCCGAAGGTACCGGGATTATTGCCGGTGGAGCCATGCGGGCGGTATTTGAGGTGCTAGGTGTGCAAGATGTGCTCGCAAAATGTATCGGTAGCAATAATCCGATCAATGTGGTGAGAGCAACGGTAAAAGGTCTAGAGCAAATGGCCTCGCCCGAGGCGATTGCCGCCAAACGTGGCAAGACCGTGCAAGAAATATTGGAATAAACTGCGATGAGTTCCGAAAACAGATTAAAAGTTACACTTGTTAAAAGCAAATTTGGGCGTCTAAAAAACCATCAGGCTTGTGTTAGAGGTTTAGGCCTGCGAAGAATGCATCATAGCGTGGTGGTGGCAAATACTCCTGAAATACAAGGTATGATTAATAAGATCTCTTACTTAGTTAAAGTGGAGGACGCTTAAGCATGTTTCTTAATACGATAAAGCCTGCAAGTGGTTCCCGTCCGGCGAAAAAGCGGGTAGGGCGTGGTATTGGTTCGGGTTTGGGAAAAACTTGCGGCCGAGGCCATAAAGGTCAAAAATCACGTTCTGGTGGTCAGGTGCCTGTCGGTTTTGAAGGTGGTCAAATGCCTTTACAACGACGTTTGCCCAAAGTCGGATTTAGTTCGCGTAAGGGGCAATTCCGAGCGGAAGTCAGACTTCACGAATTGGCTAAGGTTGCTGGTGAGCAAATCACATTAGACACGCTGAAAGAGGCGGGTGTGGTAAATAAGCGAATCAAGTACGCGAAGATTGTGCTCTCCGGGAATATTGAGCGCTCGGTGACTGTTCAAGGTGTGTCTGTAACTGCAGGCGCAAAATCTGCGATAGAAACAGCAGGTGGAAAGGTAGAAAACTAAGTGGCTTCTTTAGCGTCAAGTATGGCAAGTGGTAAGTTAACGGAACTTCGTCAGCGGTTACTGTTTGTGCTGGGGGCGCTGATTGTTTTCCGTATTGGTGCTCATATCCCGGTACCAGGTATTGATCCTGAAGCGCTGGCTCAATTATTTGAACAGCAGAAAGGCACTATCCTTGACATGTTTAACATGTTTTCGGGGGGGGCGCTCGGTCGTTTATCGGTATTTGCATTGGGCGTGATGCCGTATATTTCGGCGTCGATTATCATACAATTGCTCAGTGCCGTTTGGCCCACCTTGGAACAGCTGAAAAAAGAAGGTGAATCAGGGCGAAGAAAGTTAACTCAATATACCCGATATTTGACCTTGGCACTGGCTTCTTTTCAGGGGATCGGTGTCGCGATAGCATTGCAAAGACAAACCATTGGTTCTGTTACGGTGGTCATTGACCCAGGTTTTATTTTCGTGTTTACCGCTGTTATCACTCTGGTGTGTGGCACAATTTTCCTAATGTGGCTTGGCGAGCAGGTTACCGAGCGGGGCATTGGTAACGGTATATCGATCATTATTTTTGCAGGTATTGTTGCGGGTCTGCCGGCTGCCGTGGGCGGCACACTAGAGCTGGGGCGAACCGGTGAATTGGGGTGGTTTGCTATTTTGATTTTGTTCATGTTAGCGTTGGCCGTTACCTTTTTTGTGGTTTTTATCGAGCGAGGTCAGCGAAGGATTACCGTCAATTATGCAAAACGGCAACAAGGCAATCGCTTATATGCCGGAGGAAGTAGTCATTTGCCGCTCAAGGTAAATATGGCAGGCGTGATTCCACCGATTTTTGCATCGAGTATTATCCTGTTTCCAGCGACCTTGGGAGGTTGGTTTGGTAGCAGCTCAGACGGTATGGAGTGGTTGAAAGATTTGGCCTCTACACTTTCGCCAGGTCAGCCGTTGTATGTCATGTTTTATGCGCTAGCGATTATATTTTTCTGTTTTTTCTATACAGCGCTGGTGTTTAACCCGAAAGATACGGCTGATAATTTGAAAAAATCGGGTGCGTTTATACCCGGTGTTAGGCCCGGAGAACAAACGGCAAAATATATTGATAATATCATGTCGCGCTTGACCCTGGTCGGAGCAATTTATATTACCTCAGTTTGTTTGTTACCCGAATTTTTGATTTTATATTGGAATGTACCATTCTATTTTGGCGGAACATCGTTATTAATCGTTGTGGTTGTGGTGATGGATTTTATGGCTCAGGTCCAAGCACATTTAATGTCGCATCAGTATGAGGGTGTGATGAAAAAAGCAAACCTGAAATCACAAGGGCGAAGCGGTGGCTTATAGTAATTGGTTGAGGAGTATTCAGTGAAAGTACGAGCATCAGTGAAGAAAATGTGTAGGAATTGCCGTATTGTAAAACGCAAAGGTGTCGTGAGAGTTATTTGCAAAGAAGCACGCCACAAACAACGGCAAGGTTGACGATAAAACTTGAATCTTAAGGGGATAAGAGTTAGAATCGCGGCCCCTTAGGCTGGTATGGGAGAGAGGCGTAATGGCCCGTATTGCAGGCATAAATATTCCGAGTCAGAAACACACAGTGATCGCATTAACTGCGATTTATGGCGTAGGAAGAACAAGAGCACAACAAATTTGTACATCTTCAGGAATTGGACAAGATATAAAAGTTCGTGACTTAAGCGAAGATCAGCTTGAAAGTTTGCGGACCGAAGTCGCTAAGTTCGGTGTTGAAGGTGATTTAAGGCGTGAAGTATCAATGAATATTAAACGCCTCATGGATCTTGGTTGTAATCGAGGAATTCGACATCGACGAGGATTGCCATTACGGGGACAGCGTACACGAACGAACGCGAGAACCCGTAAAGGTCCACGGCGAATGATTAAAAAGTAGTCGTTAAGTTTCAATGTAGAGTGAGTGGCCGCTAGCACGGTGTCTTGTGATAACCAGGTTGGTATCATCAACGCTCGATTTATGAAAAGTAGTTAAAGTATATCAACTCAGGTAAGGCAAATGGCAAAAGCGGTATCTAAGAGTCGAAAACGCGTTAAGAAAAACGTATCCGATGCATTGGCACATATCCATGCATCGTTTAATAACACTATTGTTACTATCACCGATCGTCAGGGCAATGCACTTTCTTGGGCGACAGCAGGCGGTTCAGGATTTCGTGGTTCGCGAAAAAGTACGCCATTTGCCGCGCAAGTGGCTGCCGAGCGAGCAGCGCGAGTGGCTCAAGAGATGGGTGTAAAAAATGTTGATGTGTTTGTTAAGGGACCTGGGCCAGGAAGAGAATCCGCAGTGCGAGCACTGAATGCGGTAGGTTTCAAAATAAACAATATTACTGATGTGACACCCATCCCTCATAACGGGTGCCGACCGCCCAAAAAGCGACGAGTATAATTTAGGAGAAAGGTTTTGGCAAAATATACGGGCTCGAAGTGCCGTTTATGCCGGCGAGAAGGTGGTAAGCTTTTTCTGAAAGGCGACAAGTGTTATACAAGCAAGTGTGCGATTGAAAAACGTCCATTTCCACCCGGTCAGCATGGTCAAAAACGTACGAGATTATCTGATTACGCCGTACAGCTGCGCGAAAAGCAAAAAGTTCGTCGGATTTACGGTATTTTAGAAAAGCAGTTTCGCCTATATTATAAAGCGGCGGATAGTAAAAAAGGTTCGACTGGCGAAAATTTATTGCAGATATTAGAAAGCCGCTTGGATAATGTCGTTTATCGCATGGGATTTGGTGCGTCTCGTTCCGAAGCTCGGCAATTAGTTCGCCATAATGGCGTTTTAGTCAATGGCAAAAAGGTAAATATTCCATCATTTAGCGTTAGTGCTGATGATGTGGTTTCGGTGAAAGAAAAACATAAGAATCAGTTGAGAATTAAAGCGGCGCTAGAATCAGCGGAGCAACGAGGGTTTGCTGATTGGATTACTGTTGATACCAGTAAACTGGAAGGCACTTTTCGACATTCTCCCGAGCGGAGCGAATTACCGCCTGATATCAATGAGCACTTAATTGTTGAGTTATATTCCAAGTAACCATTTGCGCGGCTGAGAGGAATTATTCATGCAGGGCACATTAGGAGAATTGTTAAAACCACGTCTTGTGGAAGTTCAAGTGAGTGGTGGCACTCGTGCCAAAGTGGTTTTAGAGCCTCTTGAACGTGGTTTTGGTCATACATTAGGCAATGCGCTGAGACGTATTTTATTATCGACTATGCCCGGTTGTGCCGTCGTCGAGGCTGAAATTGACGGGATTTTGCATGAATATAGTGCGCTAGAGGGTGTACAAGAAGATGTCATTGAGATTTTGCTGAACTTGAAAGGTTTGGCAATTCGAATGCATACCCGTGATGAAGCGACATTGCGTTTGCATAAAAAAGGCCCCGGTCAAATATTAGCGAGCGACATCGAATTAGACCATGATGTGGAAATCGTCAATGGTGATTATGTGATTGCCAATCTCACCAAAGATGGCGATATTAACATGACGATTAAGGTGGCACGTGGCCGCGGTTATCAGCCAGCTATACGTGGTGCTGAAGAAGAAGATCCACCTATTGGTCGGTTACAATTGGATGCATCGTTTTCTCCGGTTAAGCGCGTATCTTATGCTGTTGAAAGTGCGCGGGTTGACCAGCGAACAGATTTGGATAAGCTGGTTATTCATGTGGAAACAAATGGTACCATTGACCCTGAAGAATCGATTCGGCATGCGGCAACTATTCTACAAAGCCAATTAACACACTTCATTGAGTTAAAAGGCAAGACTGAAGAGGAGCCGGTAAAGGAAGAGCCTGAAGTCGATCCGATACTATTACGATCGGTGGATGATTTGGAATTAACGGTGCGTTCGGCTAACTGTTTAAAGGCCGAAAATATTTATTATATCGGTGACTTAATACAGCGGACTGAAGTCGAGTTATTAAAAACACCGAATCTTGGTAAAAAATCACTGACTGAAATTAAAGATGTGTTAGCGTCAAAAGGCTTATCTTTGGGAATGCGATTAGACAATTGGCCGCCTGCTCAGCTTAAAGAAAATAAGAAAGAAATCGCCTAGTCAGCGATATTTTCTCAAGTGGGATTGTGATAGAGCAATCATTGGCAAAGCCATTTACAATCTATCATTACAGATAGCAATTATGCTTATCCCCATTATTTAAAAAATTGGGTTTATCAACATGCGTCATAGAAATATAGGTAGACAGTTAAGTAGGAATAGTAGCCATAGAAAAGCGATGTTGCGCAATATGGCTGTGTCTTTGTTTCGGCACGAGACAATGAAAACCACCGTTGCGAAAGCAAAAGAATTGCGACGCGTGGTTGAGCCGATTCTTACCCGAGCGAAGGTTGATACGGTGGCTAACCGACGACTTGTTTTTGCTCGTTTGAGAGACAAAGATATTGTTGGTAAGCTGTTTGAGGATTTAGGCCAGCGAGTCTCTGAGCGACCAGGCGGTTATATCCGCATCTTAAAATGTGGATACCGTAAAGGTGATGCGGCGCCGATGGCTTTGGTTGAGTTGGTTGATCGGCTTGAAGACTTGGTTGAATAATTGGCTCTACTATTTTTGAGTTAATTATTCAGCACAAAAAAAACGCCCCTCGGGGGCGTTTTTTTTTGTGGATGACAAAGTTTAGGTGCGGGTCGTAGTTGGCGTTTTTTCTTGATCTGTTTGGGTTTCTGTGTGTTCTATTTCTGCGGATATTTCGCCCGCTGGATCACTATAAGATAATATGATGCCTGCTAATGGAGGTAGCGTGATGGATATGGAGTAGGCTCTGTTCATCCAGGGTTTGTCTTCACTCGATACAATGGGCGGGTTGCCTTTGTTGCTGCCACCATAATATTCTGAGTCAGAGTTAAGTATTTCTTTATAGTCCCCCGCTTCAGGTACACCTAATCGGTAATTTTCCCGCACCATTGGGGTGAAATTTAATACGATAACCATGATTTGCTTTTCTGCTTTACGAATATAGCTTAACACGGATTGTGAGGCGTCATGGCAGTCTATCCATTCAAAACCCTGTTCTTCAAACTCATATCGGTGCAGGCTTTCTTCTTTTTGGTATAAGTGATTTAAGTCCGATACGACTTTTTGTACACCTTGGTGTAAAGGGTAGTCAAGTGTGTACCAGTCTAAACTGGTTTCATGATTCCACTCCGAGCCTTGGCCAAATTCACAGCCCATAAATAGCAGCTTTTTCCCTGGATAGGTAAACATGTAGGTATAAAGTAGTCGCAAGTTGGCGAATTGTTGCCATTCGTCACCTGGCATACGGTGGCGCAATGACTGTTTGCCATGAACCACTTCATCGTGAGAAAAAGGTAGTATGAAGTTTTCGGTAAAACAATAGAGTAAGCCAAAGGTGAGTTGATCATGATGATAATGCCGATGGATTGGATCTTTTTTCATATATTCCAAGGTGTCGTGCATCCAACCCATGTTCCATTTCATATTAAACCCGAGGCCACCTAACCAGGTTGGGCGAGATACTTGAGGCCAAGCGGTTGATTCTTCAGCCATCACTAGAGTGCCAGGTTGTTGAGTTTGGGTGGCGGTATTGAGCTCACGCAAAAAATCAATCGCTTCTAAATTTTCTCTGCCACCGTATTTATTGGGAATCCAATCGTCGGCTTCTCGTGAATAGTCAAGGTATAACATGGAAGCGACCGCATCGACTCGCAGACCATCAATATGAAACTCTTCTAACCAATATAAGGCGCTGGCTAACAGAAAGTTTTTAACTTCATTGCGTCCATAATTGAAAATATAGGTACCCCAATCACGATGTTCACCAAGGCGCGGGTCTTCATGCTCATAGAGTGCGGTACCGTCATAACGAGCGAGTCCATGGTCGTCTGTTGGAAAATGGGCAGGAACCCAATCGAGCAATACGCCGATGTCATGTTGATGGCAGTAGTCAATGAAATAACGGAAATCATCGGGAGTACCATGGCGGCTGGTGGGTGCAAAATAACCTAAGGTTTGATAGCCCCACGAGGCATCTAATGGGTGTTCTGTGATGGGCAGTAGTTCGATATGGGTAAAGCCAAGTTTTTTAACATAGTCAACCAAGGTAATAGCAAGTTCTCGGTAACTGAGAAAACCGTCACTGGCACTGCGCTGCCAAGAGGCAAGGTGAACTTCATAAATGGAAAGGGGTTTGTGCATCCATGCTTTGGCATCGCGTTGACTGATCCATTGTTGATCTTTCCAGGGATATTCTTTGTTGTCGCAAACGATATTGGCGGTGTTCGGGCGCAGTTCGGCAAACTTGGCGTACGGGTCATATTTAACCGTTAGCTGCCCGGTGTGGTGTGAACGAATTGCAAATTTATAAAGTTCGCCTGCGCCTATTTCCGGAATAAATATCTCCCAAAGCCCGGAATGGTTACGGCTACGCATGGCATGTCGCCGATCATCCCATTGGTTAAAGTCGCCAATCACGCTGATACGAGAAGCATTCGGTGCCCAGGTGGCAAATAATACACCTTTTATACCGTCGACAACCCAGGGGTTGGCCCCTAAGAATTTATAAATATGCCAATGCCGCCCCTCGCCGAATAAGTGCATATCATAATCGGGTAGCTGGGGAGGGAAGTCGTAAGAATCGTATTCGGTGCGGATGTTGTCATCCTTGTCATGCCAGCGAATTTTATAATGTTGGGGTAATTTCGTGCTGTTTCCTTGCCATTCAAAAATGCCCGCATCATTGATGCATGACAAGGCTTCATCCAAGCCCTCAATGGACATTTTTTTGGCTTCGGGAATGAAGACTCGGATCACGGTTGTGTCAGGATGTCCATGACGCCCCAGCACGGAAAATGGATCGTGGTGTTTAGCTTGGGCAATTTCTGTGATGAAGTCAGGTGGATTTTGCATAGTAATTGACATAACGGTTGCTATAGTGATTGAGTGGTAAAAGGCAATGTTGATTTTTTGTCCATCAGGAATGAAAATTAAATAAACTGATCCATCTTGCCACCTAGCTTTGACCTCTTTTTGCCTGTCAGCTAATCAGAGCGTCCACTAGTAATAGGCGCAAACCCACTCTGAGCGCAGCTTGGGTCAGTTCATTTGATTCTCATTGCTTCAGTAATAACTGTCTTTAATGCTTGGGAATCTCAGCCTCTCCGAATATGGCCTATTATTAACATAGGTGGCTAATAAAAACTAAGATTTAAATCAAATTTCTATGTTTTATTTTGAGATATTAGATATTAATATAAGGTACACTAGCATTATTACACTGCAAGCTGTATATAGCTGTGCTAAATCCGTTTAGTGATATATTTTCATTCTCAATTTTGAAAAACTGACTGAAATAATAGGTAATGCGGCTATTTTTAATGCTGAGAGAAATTATAGGCTATTATTTTTAGTTATGACTTGAAATATTGTCGCGTCATAATAGACATTGGATTATTGTCAAAGCGTAATCTAGGATAATTTTTTGATAAATTGAGTTTAACGATTGGGTGAAACAATGTTTACCCGATTTCGCTTGGTACTTTGCAAACAAGGAGGTCACAGAAAGTGATGCCCCAAAGTTCGCGCTTTGTCAGTCGTTTAACACGTAATACTTTTGCCGTTATACTTGCAGGTGGTCGTGGTACGCGCTTACAGCAATTAACAAAATGGCGTTCCAAACCTGCGGTTCCCTTTGGTGGAAAATTCAGAATCATTGATTTTCCATTGTCTAATTGTATTAACTCAGAAATACGCCGTATTGCCGTAGTCACCCAGTATAAATCACACTCACTGATTCGTCATGTGCAGCAAGGTTGGGGGTTTCTTCGTGGTGAGTTGGGTGAGTTTGTTGAGATTTTGCCAGCTCAGCAACGCATCGACTCGTCTTGGTATACGGGGACCGCCGATGCTATTTATCAAAATTTAGATATTATTCGACGTCATAAGCCACGTCATATTTTGTTGCTCGCTGGGGACCATATCTACAAGATGGATTATGGGCCAATGATTGCTTATCATGTGAGCAAAGAAGCGGATATGACGGTGGGTTGTATTGAAGTGGACTTAGAGCGCGCCAAAGCTTATGGCGTGATGACTACCAAGGAAGATAATCGGGTGATCGATTTTCATGAGAAACCGGCCGACCCGCAACCGATGGTAGGTAAGAAAAATACGGCCTTAGCTTCCATGGGAATCTATGTGTTTAGCCCGGATTTTTTATATGAGCAGATTATAAAAGATGCCGATACGCCCAATTCTTCTCATGATTTTGGTCACGATATCATCCCATCTATTATCAAAAAATATTGTGTATATGCTTACCCGTTTCGCGATGAGCAAGCGGGCGGTCAGGCGTATTGGCGTGATGTCGGAACGGTTGATTCGTTTTGGGAGGCCAATCAAGAATTAATTGGCGTGGTACCGCCGCTAAATTTGTATGACAGAGAGTGGCCCATTTGGACGTATCAGGAACAATTACCACCGGCCAAATTTGTCTTTGATGACGATAATCGGCGCGGCATGGCCGTGGACTCGATGGTCTCAGGCGGCTGTATTATTTCAGGTGCGCTAGTGAAGCACTCACTATTATTTTCCAATGTGGTTGTGAATTCATATAGTGAAATTTCTGATTCAGTGATTTTACCGGATGTGGAAGTGGGAGATCACTGTCGGCTGAAAAAAGTCATCTTAGATAAAGGTTGCAAAGTGCCAAATGGAACCGTGATTGGGGAAGATCCAGAGCTGGATGCCAAACGATTTTATGTGAGTCCACAAGGGGTCGTTTTAGTGACGGCTGAAATGCTTGGTCAGGAAATTCACTATGTTCGGTGAGAAATGAAGACACCAGCAACAAACCTTTGTTGGTGTCTTCACGAAATGGTAATGGTGTGCTCTATTTTGTGGGATGTCATGGTACCCTGTCAGATAAGGGGGGCGAGGATATGAAACTGGAGGTTTTATTGTCGCGGGTTGTGTTTTTTTTCTGATCAAGTCGAGCATTGATACTTATTAAAAGTCTGCTGTTTTAGTAAGCAGGTTTAGTTTTATTCTTATGAATTTGTATTTATAGAAGGTATTCCTTGAAACGTTATGCTGGAGTTTTGTTGCACCCCACGTCCTTACCGGGTGGTTTTTGTAACGGTGAGTTAGGGACAGATGCCTATCGGTATATCGATTTTTTACATGCAAGCGGCTTTACCATTTGGCAAACGCTGCCACTGGGTCCCACCCATGGAAACCGTTCCCCATATCAGAGCATTTCAGTACATGCGGGTAATCCGTTATTAATCAGCACTCAGTGGTTGGTCGATAAAGGCTGGTTAAATGCAGCAGAGCAAGCTATGGGCAATCAGCCTGAGGGACATCAAGCCCGAGTTAATGAACGTCGAATCTTGCTCGGTATTGCCTACCGAAATTTTCTTAAAAAAGCCTCTAAAAAAGCGCATCAGGATTTTCATGATTTTGTGAATCAGCAGTCATTTTGGTTAGATGATTATGCCATGTTTTTGGCGCTGGATATGGAATTTGGTAGTTCCCATTGGAATCAATGGCCGGAAAAGTACCGCAAGCGCGACGCGAAAGCGTTAGCCAATGTTCAATCTCGGTTTCCAGAGCGTATCGAAAGTATACATTTCGAGCAATTTTTGTTTTTTACTCAATGGCTCGAATTAAAAGCTTATGCCAATAGTAAAAATGTCTTGTTGTTGGGTGATATGCCCATTTTTGTGGCGCATGATAGCGCCGATGTCTGGGCGAGTCAGGAGAACTTTCGCCTAGATGTTTCGGGAAATCCTTCGGTAGTGGCAGGGGTTCCTCCCGATTATTTTTCAGCGGTTGGCCAACGTTGGGGTAATCCCCATTACGATTGGCAGACCATGAAGGCATCAGATTATGGGTGGTGGAAACACCGTCTACGTACCCAGTTAGATTTGTTTGATATTGTTAGAATTGACCACTTTCGTGGCTTTGAGGCATTTTGGGAAATTCCAGCCGATTGCCCAACGGCCATTGGTGGTGCTTGGGTGCCGGGACCGGGTGCAGATTTTTTTTACAAACTTCAGCAATCTTTTGGTAGCAATTTACCATTGATTGCGGAAGATCTTGGAGTGATAACCCAAGAAGTTGATCAATTGAGAGACCAGTTTGATTTACCGGGTATGAAAGTATTGCAGTTCGCATTTGATGATGGTGCAACCAATCCTTATTTACCGCATAATCACATTGAGAATGCGGTGGTATATACCGGCACTCATGATAACGATACCAGTCTGGGTTGGTATCTAAGCTTGGATGAGAAGCGCCAACAATATGTTAATTATTATTTGGATTGCCAGCCAGAACAGATGCCATGGCCGTTGATCCGTTGTGCGTTAGCTTCTGTGGCTAAATATGCAATGATTCCAATGCAAGATATATTGGCATTAGATAGCTCACACCGGATGAATATACCGGGTACCACGGAAAATAATTGGCAATGGAGATTTCAGTGGCCGCAATTAGAAGGTCAGCTATCGGAGCGATTGCATGAACTTATCAGTCTTTATGGGCGAGCCGATGGATCAACTTAGGCGATATGTAAAAAAAGGGCGCATTTGAATATCAAATGCGCCTTGAGCCGCCAAGTTTGTGTCATGAAATAACACATATTAAAATAATTGAGTTCTTTAGCATTGGCCATGGCTGTTGTTCCGTTCGCCCCTTACTGCTTTATGGCTAGTCAACATCAAGTTACCCGCGAATAGATGAGAAATAAATAATGCATCAATGTACCAACATACGTTGTTGGATTGCTTTGCTGACCGAAGGATATTGCCGGTAAAGTCAGTTATTATCATCCATTTTTAGTGTGAATTATCTCTCCATATAACCATTTGTAACTGTGCCAGATGTCAGATAGAGTTAATTAATGAGACTCTATTGAAGTTTTCAGGTTCAATCTACATTTTGCACCGGGGCAAGCTTGTTGCTACTTACATAGCGGTAGGTTGTCGGCCTTGGCCAAACAAGGTGATTAATAATATTGAGGATAACCGACTGGATAGCTGACAACAAAATGCACGTTCCTGAGCAATGGGCTGCTAGCGTTGGGTTATTGAGTCTTTTATTCTTATCCATGGCGTGTTTCAGCGGGAAGATGCTTGCTGATGAAGCGGAAGATATTCTCGCAACAGGCACGACGGTGATTAATCAAATAGGCTATGGTTATTTTGAGGCAGGTATTAAAACCACCCGCATTGATGAGGAAAGACATTATTTATTAGGTTTTAAAAGTGGTTGGGCATTTAAAAATACTTATATCTTAGGTGGTGCGGCTTATGGGACCACGGATATATTAAAGCATTCGCGCAAGCCGCTAGCTTATGGGGGGATTTTACTGGCTTATGTGGCGCGTATTAAACCGCCGAAGCTCGTTCATCTTGGCGTCCTCATTGGTGGTGGGAGTCTAGATGACTCTGCGTCGTTAACCGGCTTTTCTGTATTTGAACCGAGTGTTGCTGTGTTATTAGCTCCTAAAAGAATTTATAAAAGCCGGGCAGGCATTATGCTGGGTGCCTCTTATCGACATATCAATTTACAAAAAAACCAATGCGCTGAGTGTGGTCGTTTGGGAGGGGTTGCTTTTAATGTCAGCTTGGTGTTTGGTGCTTTTTAATTAGCCCCGCATTTTTCCCTCGAATACTGCATCGAGGAAAACGCGGGTTTGCCTAAACTGAGCTGGCTTGGGTTTTTTTATGGAAAGACTCCTTTTAGGTCTTTCGTTTGATTAGTAGGACGCAGTGCGCTAATGCGTGTTGCTATTTTGGCTTTGGCTTAGAGCTCTGCGGTCGGCGTTAGCTTTACGACGATCGGATTCCGCTTGAGATGAGTCATTTGCTATGGAATTGCGCCGCCGTCGGCACCCGCTGTTTTTACGTTCTTCTAAGGCTTCCTCAAAAATAGCTTCCAAGACTTCTGGCTGAATGTCTCTGTTCATATTCATCCTCCTCATAATTGTAAGAGAAATCGCTTGTTTTGAATTTTCTCTTGCTCCTTGTGGGATTGTTACGTAACGATGGTGAAACTTTTTTATTTATATTGTTGCTTTGGTCGGCTTGTTAGTCAGTGCTGAAAACTAAATAATTAGCGATCATACTCATTATCCCTGCCCCTTATTGTTCTGATCCCTAAAAACCCTGACGTCTACTTAATAATACTAGAAATAAATGACGCCAATTACAATTTATTTTTTAAGTTGGCACACACTTTTAGTGTGAGACTTTTGCTCATTGATACGCTTGATTTGGGAAGCAAGTTATACTTATTACCATCATCGGGAGGCGTTTTTTCGCTCAGATAAGGGTTCGATTGGATAGTGATGCGGGCTCCACTCTTCAGTGATATGTTTTTAAATGCTGAATACGTACCATGGTGGAATACCTTATCCGGTGTTACCCAAGGCATGCGAATGTCGCGAAGGAATTTGATTTTACATGGATTTTCCTGAACGAACACGATGCTTGCTCTATGGCTGAACGAAGAAAAATTCAGCATGTGATCAGCGATGGCATACCCCGAGTGTGGCATCGATTGGCGCAAGCGTTGTCATTGTTCTCCTAATATGGTTTTGATGCTATCTTCCAGCTTTGTTTGATCTTTTGTTAAAAAACCAATGTGGCTGGCTTTAATCTCTCCTGTGCGATCTATAATGTAAGACGTTGGCATGCCCATCACTTGATAGTCATCCGCTGTCTTGCCCGAAGGGTCAAAAGCGATAGTGAAGTTGGCTGGCGTTTCGGCTAAAAATTCATCTGCATGTTTGCGTTTTTTGTCTAGATTGATGGCCAGTACTACGAAGCCATCTTTTTCATATTTTGCTTGTATTTCATTCATCCAAGGGAATGATTTTCGACAGGGACCACACCAAGATGCCCAAAAATCCAGATAAATGATTTTGCCTTTTAAGGTGTCTAGCGATACGGTGCCGTTGCGACTGGCTAGCTCAAATTTGGGGGCTGGATTCGCCGAGACATAGAATGGTGAAATTAGCAGCAGAAAGACAACGAGAGTGATAGTTTTTAGCATGTTGGGTAATCCTTGATCTATAAAGTAAAGTCTAGGAGACAGAAAATAAATGGATGCCTTTAGACATTAATATTAGGGTGCATAGTGTATCGTCAATTAAAAGATTAATTGTTAGGTCATTGTTATACCACATTGATTCAGGAAATATCCTCGATTACCGATAGCGTGATGTCTTTGCCGGTATTATTCAATGTATTGATAGATTTTACGGAATGATTTTCGCACGACGCTAAGTCAGAGAGAAGAAAGTATTTGGGTCTCCTGACATTTCTCAAACTATGGCGGTTGGTAAATGGAAAAGAATTTTATAAATTCAGTTGATGAGCGAACAAGTTTAGCTGGGGCAAATCGTTTAGAAGTTTTATTGTTCAGCTTAGGGTTTGACCATCACGTTGGACGCGAAGAAGTATTCGGCATCAATGTTTTTAAGGTGCGAGAAGTCATGCATGCGCCGCCGATTACTCACGCACCTGATACTCCGCCGGCAGTCGAAGGCTTAGTGAGCTTACGCGGGGTGATGGTACCCGTCATTAATTTGGCTAAATTCTGTGGCATGGATGTACGAGATTCGCCTAAAATTTTGATAGTGACAGAATACAATCGCAATACCCAGGCGTTATTAGTGAATTCTGTCGAGCATATTCTGCGGATGGAGTGGAACGAAATTAAAGTACCGCCTGCCATGTTGGCTCATCGTATGGGCGGGTTGGTCACTGCCGTGACTGAATTGCAAGATAAGCGGATTGTTATGATCTTGGATGTCGAAAAAATCCTTTTTGAAAGTGCAGAGTTTAATCAAAATGATGAGGCCTTTTTAGATCTTGAGCCGCTGAGTGTCAAAGCCAATGTGTTATATGCGGATGACTCTTCAGTGGCTCGTAAACAAATTGAAACTACCTTCTCCAAGATCGGAATTACCGGTATCGCGACTCGTAACGGACGAGAAGCTTGGGATAAGTTATTGGAGTTGCATGAACGGGCAGAAACCGCAAAACGACCACTCGGCGAATTTGTGAACGTGGTGTTAACCGACATTGAAATGCCGGAAATGGATGGTTATGTGTTAACTAAAAAAATAAAAAATGATCCGCGCTTTTCACATTTGCCCGTTGTCATGCATTCCTCACTCTCTGCGACCGCGAACATTACCATCGGTAAAGACGTGGGTGCAGATATCTATGTGCCAAAATTTCACCCAAGAGAATTGGCGGATGCATTAACGCCGCTGCTAGAGTAATTATCAATATTTATGTGGGTTTCGGGCGCTGAGATAAGTGCTGTCGCCCCAAGCCTGTCATCGTTCTCGCCACCGCTATCTGTTTTCTCTGAATAACGCATAAATCATTCTATACTCGTAGCGTTTGATATTTAGGTGTTGAGTGCAATGCATATTTTTGTCTTGGCACCAACAGTAGGCGCATTAGGCGCCGCCGCCAGGGCGAAAATAGGCCAGCAATAAAGCCTAAATCTCAGACGCTATGAGTATATATAAGACGATACAGCTTGTATCTAGAATACGGAAATGACTGATTAATTGTGCTATTATCACTGATTTGCCAAAGCAATCTCAGGAAAATACCTTGATCGGACAAAATGACATATTGTTGGGTGTGAATATTGATCATGTGGCGACACTTCGGCAGGCACGTGGCACGCGTTATCCCGAGCCTATCCATGCGGCGTTGCAGGCGGAGCAAGCCGGGGCGGATAGTATCACACTGCATTTACGAGAGGATCGGCGTCATATTCAAGAGCGTGATGTGTATATGCTCAAGGATTGTTTACAGACGCGCATGAATCTCGAAATGGCTGTAACAGAAGCGATGCTAAAAATTGCTGAAACAGTACAGCCCGCAGATTGTTGTTTGGTTCCTGAGCGGCGCGAGGAATTGACTACTGAAGGTGGTTTGGATGTTAAAAGTCAAATAACCCGATTGCGCGAGGCCTGTGAGCGATTAAAAAAGGCGAAAGTGAGAGTTTCTTTATTCATTGATGCCGATTGTGAACAAGTCGCTGCGGCTAAAGACGTGGGGGCACCTGTGGTGGAAATTCACACGGGACATTTTGCCGATGCACAAGATCCCGTGCAGCAGGCAAAAGAATTGGATCGTATTGTATCAGCCGTCCATTTTGGGCAGGAGTTGGGTTTGCAGGTGAATGCTGGACACGGTTTGCATTATCATAATGTACAATCCATTGCCGGGATATCGCAAATTCGTGAATTAAATATAGGTCATGCGATTGTGGCGCATGCTATTTTTGTGGGTTTAGCTAATGCGGTCAGCGAAATGAAACAATTGATGCGCGAGGCGCGTACATGATATTTGGTATTGGCACCGATATTGTGAAGGTGGCAAGAATGCAGCGTAACATTGATCAATTTGGTATTGCATTTGCCCGTAAGCTACTGACCGATAAGGAGATGCAGGCCTATGCGGAAACTACCAAGCCGGCGCATTTTTTAGCAAAGCGATTTGCCGCCAAAGAAGCGGTCGTCAAAGCATTTGGCACCGGTTTTCGGGATGGTTTGTCATTGCGTTCGATCAGTGTGGGGCATAATGAGCTAGGTTGTCCAAAATTCGCTTTTCACGGGCAAGGCAAGGTCTTTTGTGAGCGTCACCAAATTGATCAAGCGCATTTGAGTTTAGCTGATGAAGAAGATTATGCGATTGCTTATGTGGTGCTAGTGACGGCGAATACCCGCCATAACTCCCATGGCAATGATAGTGTGTTATGACGTCGTTGTGTATTGATTTACATTGCCATTCGACGTATTCCGATGGCACCTTGTCGCCGCAACATTTGGTGGAACGTGCTCATCAAAATGGTGTCGATGTATTGGCGTTGACAGATCATGACTCGACCAATGGGTTGGCGGATGCGCGTCAAGTGGCTCAAGACTTGGGGATTCGGTTAATTAATGGCGTGGAGATTTCAGTGACCTGGAATCAAACTGTGCTGCATATTGTCGGATTAAATATCGATCCAAACCATACGACATTAGTGGCAGGCTTGGCCGAATTACAGTTAAAGCGGATAGAGCGCACTCAGCAAATTGCTGCCAAATTAGAAAAATGCGGTATTGATCAGGTGTTGGCTGACGTGACAGCCTTGGCGGGTTCGGCCGCTGCGACACGCACTCACTTTGCTCGACTTTTGGTCCAAAGAAACATCGCCAAGGATAATCAGAAGGCCTTTAAACAATGGTTAGGACGCGGTGCCCGCGCTTATGTTCACAGTGAATGGACAGGGTTAGCAGAGGCGGTGGCATGGATTAATGGGGCAGGCGGACAAGCGGTCATTGCGCATCCGGCCAGGTATAAAATGACAGCGGGTCGCTTATCTGTCTTGTTGACAGAATTTAAAGCACTCGGTGGCGTTGGCATGGAAGTGGTCTCTGGTAATAGCCATCCGTCGGATCGGGAAAACATGGCCAGATTGACGCAAAAAATAGGTTTATTGGCTTCTGTCGGATCTGATTTTCATTCGCCGGATAATGTTTGGAATGATTTGGGTGCGAAACTAGCTTTGCCGACAGCCTGTCACCCCATTTGGCAAGATTGGGATTTATCCGTGTAGAATGGTACGCGGCATGGCCAGCTGTGAGACGTTTGTTCAGGGAAGATAATATAAAAGCAAATTCTTTCGTGATTTTTAGATGCCTGGCTATGAAATATAGGGCATAATTTGACCCTATCACGGCTTGATATACCGTTTGGCTTGGATTTTTATTTTAGACTAATCTATTTTAGAGATGGAATTGTGAGTCAGTTTTTTCAAATACACCCCGATAACCCGCAGGCTCGGCTGATTGCCCAGGCGGCTGCCATTATTCGATCCGGAGGGGTCATTATTTATCCCACTGACTCATGTTATGCGTTAGGATGTCATTTGGGAGATAAAGCGGCCGTTGAACGTATTCGCCGGATCAGAAAATTAGATCCACATCATGATTTCACGTTGGTTTGTCGAGATTTGTCAGAAGTTGCCTTGTACGCACAGGTGGACAATGCGGGTTATCGTTTAATGAAAAACCTGACACCAGGTCCCTATACGTTCATTTTGAAGGGAACCCATGAAGTGCCACGCCGGTTAATGAACCCGAAAAGAAAAACCATTGGTTTACGCGTACCTGACAACCGCATTGTGGCAGATTTGTTAGATTCTTTAGGTGAGCCTATAATGAGCACAACCTTGGTTTTGCCTGACGATGAATTTCCACTCACTGATCCCTATGATATGCGTGCCTCATTGGGTGGCTTGGTCGATCTCATTATTGATGGAGGATACTGTGGTCTTGAACCCACCACGGTGGTCGATTTACTGGAAGATAACCCTAAAATACTGCGGCAAGGAAAAGGGGATGTTGCTTGGTTTGTTTCATGAAAAATGGGTTAATATTCAGTATCCATTGCTTGGTGAGCCGGTTTGCTGTGTGTGATTAGGTGATGCACCGCTATCGTGATCTATTACTTTTCAGTATGTTTCGGCGCTAGGCGACATGGATGAACTAAACAAAATACAGCTTATCGCGATTTGGATTTTGCCCGTATTATTTGCGATTACGGTGCATGAAGTGGCCCATGGTTGGGTCGCCAAAAAGCTGGGAGATCCAACGGCGATGATGTTAGGCCGTTTGACATTAAACCCGATTAAACACATCGATCCCATCGGTACTCTGCTGGTGCCGGGATTATTATTGGTTTTTGGCGCCGGATTTATTTTTGGCTGGGCCAAGCCGGTGCCGGTGACCTGGGAGAATCTGAAACATCCCAAACGTGATATGGCGCTGGTGGCCATTGCCGGGCCTTTGGTCAATTTATTGATGGCGTTTATTTGGGCGATGCTGTTGGCGCTGGCGTTGAGTATTACTTCCAGTGAGTCAGCGTTTACTTATCCCTTGGTATTAATGGCGGAAGCTGGCATTTTGATAAATCTGGTATTAATGCTGTTAAACTTATTGCCCATTCCACCGCTTGATGGTGGTCGGGTAATGATCGGTATCTTGCCAGGGCGATGGGCTTGGCAGCTTAGTCGGCTTGAGCCATATGGTCTTTTCATTCTGTTAGCGCTGATATTTACCGATGTATTAGGAAAGATTTTATTGCCCCCTTTGGCAGCATTGCAAAGTTTTTTTTATTTTATCGCGGGAATAGGAGGTTGATTTGACGCCAGTACCAAGCCAATACCAACGGGTGTTATCTGGCATGCGTGCAACGGGTAAGTTACATTTAGGTCACTACCACGGGGTGCTTAAAAACTGGATTACTTTACAACACGAATATGAATGTTATTTTTTCGTGGCGGATTGGCATGCGTTAACAACCCATTATGAAGATCCTTCAATAATTAGTGAAAGCGTATGGGAAATGGTGATTGATTGGTTAGCGGCGGGTGTGAATCCCGGCGCGGCTAAATTATTCATTCAGTCACGCGTGCCGGAACATGCGGAATTGCACTTATTGTTATCCATGATTACTCCTTTAGGCTGGTTGGAGCGTGTTCCTACCTATAAGGATCAGCAGGAAAAACTCAAAGAAAAGGATCTCGCAACGTATGGCTTTTTAGGTTATCCCTTACTGCAAAGTGCTGACATACTCATATACCGAGCGGGGTTGGTGCCGGTTGGTGAAGATCAAGTGGTGCATGTGGAATTAACCCGAGAAGTGGCCAGGCGGTTTAATCATCTGTATGGGCGTGAGCCAGATTTTGCCGAAAAGGCACAAAATGCCGCTAAAAAAATGGGTCGAAAAACGGCGAAATTGTATTTCGAGTTACGCAAGCGTTATCAAGAGCAAGGTGATGTGGAGGCGTTAGAAACCGGGCGGGCTTTGTTGGAATCCCAACATAACATTTCCATTGGTGACCGTGAGCGTTTATTTGGTTTCCTGGAGGGCGGCGGTAAGATTATTTTACCTGAACCCCAGGTGTTGTTGACCCAGTCCTCGCGAGTCCCCGGTTTGGATGGGCAGAAAATGTCTAAATCCTATGGCAATATTATTGGTTTACGAGAGCCTGAGGAATCCGTTTCACAAAAACTGAAAACCATGCCCACGGATCCGGCTAGGGTGCGGCTAAACGATCCTGGTAATCCGGAAAAATGCCCGGTTTGGGATTTTCATCAGCTGTATTCCAGTGATAGTTTAAAGGATTGGGTGCAAGATGGTTGTCAAAACGCTAAAATTGGTTGTTTAGAATGCAAACAGCACGTCATTGATGCCGTGATTAAAGAGCAGCGACCGATCATTGAGCGGGCGGCAGAATATACCGAAGACCCGAAAACTGTGCGTAATATCATCAACGAAGGATGTGAAGCGGCACGCAATGTGGCCCGCGAAACACTCGATGAAGTACGCCAAGTCATGGGATTGTCATATCGTTAAGTGATTGGGTCGTCCATTCCTTTGGTTAAGTTTTTATAAAAACTTTCATTGCTGAGCGATTTAAACTTGAGGCGTGTAGGGATTTTAATATCCGTGCCTGATCCCACAGGGATGTGGGTTTTGTTGAGTGCTAAATCGTTGTCGGATTGATGGGTGAGCAGAGTGAAAAGTTATTATGAGTGAGACGTTGGTTGCTAACGCAAATGAAATCGACGACAAGCCGATTGCCATGGTTAATGGTTGCGCATTTACCGAGCTGCCCAAGGATTTATATATTCCGCCCGATGCGTTGGAAGTGTTTTTAGAAATGTTTGAAGGGCCTTTGGATTTGTTGTTGTATTTAATCAGACGTCAAAATCTGGATATTCTGAATATTCCGGTGGCCCAGATTACTCGGCAATATATGAAATACGTCGATATCATGAAAGATTTACACCTTGAGTTGGCTGGCGAATATTTGGTGATGGCAGCGATGCTGACAGAAATTAAGTCTCGTATGTTATTGCCTCGCTCGGTTGAAGAGAGTGAGGAAGACGATCCGAGGGCGGAGTTAGTCAGAAGACTGCAAGAATATGAGCGCTTTAAAAAAGCGGCCGAAGATCTTGAGAACACGCCACGGGTCGGTCGGGATGTCTTTGTTGTTGAGCCTGTGACGGTGGAACACAATATTACTCGAAAGCATCCTGATGTTGATTTGCAAGATTTACTCGATGCGCTGAAGGATGTGTTGAAGCGGGCAGAAATGTTTACCAGTCATCAGATTAAAAAGGAAACATTGTCTGTGAGGGAGAAGATGTCACATGTTTTGTCACGGGTGAATTCAGATTATTTTTTGGATTTTTGTAGCCTTTTTCTTGTTGAGGAGGGAAGGCGTGGCATTGTGGTAACGTTTCTAGCCGTTTTAGAATTGCTAAAATCATCAATGATCGAACTTGTTCAGAATACACCGTATGGCCCAATACACATTAAAGCGGTACAACCCAGCGAGTCGCCTTAGTTTATGAGTGCCGAATCTGCTGCTGAGCATTGCCATGACCAGGCAATCAATGAACATCAATTGCAAGGCATCGTTGAAGGGGCTTTATTTGCCGCGCACCAACCGCTGAGCATTGATCGTTTGTGTCAGTTGTTTTCTGAAACACAGCGCCCAAGCAATGCCCAGATAAGCAATGCCATCGCCGCGTTGCAAGTGAAATATGCTGAAACCAGCGGTTTAGAATTGCGCGAGGTTGGCAGCGGATTTCGGTTTCAGGTGAAGCCAGAATTTTCACCGTGGGTGGCTAAATTGTGGGAAGAAAAGCCCGCTCGCTATTCTCGGGCCTTATTGGAAACATTGGCCTTAATTGCTTATCGTCAACCGATCACTCGCGGGGAAATTGAAGAAATTCGTGGTGTGGCAGTGAGTAGCACCATTGTCAAAACCCTGTTAGAGCGGGAATGGGTTAAAGTGGTGGGGCATCGTGATGTGCCAGGGCGGCCAGCATTATATGCCAGCACTCGTTTGTTTCTGGATTATTTTAATTTAGCCAGCCTGGACAAGTTACCGCCATTGACCGAATTAATTGATCTTGAATCTTTTAACGCAGAAGCCGTATTAATTGATAAGCAAGCGGCTCAAAGCGACCCACAACAGGCGCTTGCAGATCTGTCACAAGAAGCCGTGGAAGTGGCGCAAGAAGAAAATGAAGCAATGCTAGCAGACATGCCTGCTGGTGAAGTTCAAGAAGCCACTGACGTGGTGCAAGAAGCATTGGATGAGAGTAACCATGATGACAACTGATAGCGCTCCTTCTGGCCATCGCTTGCAAAAAATATTGGCCCAGGCGGGTTACGGTTCTCGCCGGGAAATTGAGACATGGATTTCACAAGGCCAGATTGTCATCAATGGCAAACCAGCGACTTTGGGAGACCGTGTTCGCCCCTTCGATAAAATAAAACTTAATGGCCAACTGATTCCAGCAGAGCGCTTACTTTATAAAGAACGGCGACTGATCATTTATCACAAGCCAGTCGGTCAAGTGACCACCCGGAATGATCCTGAGGGACGGCCGACGGTCTTCGATCAGTTACCTCGCTTGCGCGGCGGGCGATGGGTGGCGGTCGGTCGGCTTGATATCAATACTTCGGGTTTGTTGTTATTTACCACCGATGGGCAATTGGCAAATACCTTGATGCATCCTCGTCATGAAATTGAAAGGGAATATGCCGTGCGTGTCTTAGGTGAAGTTACACCGGAGATGATACGGCGGCTTAAAGAAGGCGTGATGTTAGATGATACGCTAGCTAAAGCGCAAGACGTCAAGGTTGGCGGCGGAGAAGGCGCTAATCGCTGGTATAATATTGTTCTTAAAGAAGGACGAAATCGGGAAATTAGGCGTTTATGGGAATCACTCGGGGTGAAAGTCAATCGACTTATTCGAGTGCGTTTTGATAGCATAACATTGCCGAGGGATTTGCGGGCAGGGTCCCATTTGGAGTTAACGGAACAACAAATGGCTTCTCTGGTCAAGCTAACTCCGCTGGATGAGCGAGCTGACAAGCCGGCGGCTAATGACCCACCCAGTGCAGCTAAGCGGGGTCATGGTAGGCGTGCAGTTCATAAAAATCCGAAGCAGAAGCCGCGTAGGCCGGCTAAAGGTCGTTAGCGACGGCGATTCGATTCCTGCCTTTTTCTTTTGCCTGATAGAGAGCATGGTCCGCCCGATTAAAAAAATCTTTTTGTTTTTCTTCCAAATGTAAACAGGCGACACCCGCACTAATCGTCACTGGAATGGCTTGTCCGTTGCAAAAGCAGGGGGCTTGATCAATGAGATGGCGAATTCTATCGGCAAGAAAATAGGCTCCATCCAGATCGGTACTGTTTAGTACCACCACAAACTCTTCACCGCCAAAGCGGAACAATATATCGGTACCGCGTATGCAAGTTGCAGTGCGGTCCGCAACCGCTTTTATGACACAGTCACCTTGGGCATGGCCATAGGTATCATTAATCTGTTTAAAGTGATCAATATCCAAGATGATGATGGATAGCGGTTGTTCGTATCGCAGGGACAGTTTGATTTCGCGCTGTAAGGTTTCATCGAGGGTGGAGCGGTTTAAAACACCGGTTAATGGGTCTTTATGCGCGGCATGTAATGCTTGTTGATATAAAATCGCATTGCGTAGCGGGTAAATTAAATAACATAAGGTGTGTTCAAAAACTTTGCGCTCTTCATCGGTGAAAGGCCAGTGGCGATGTAAGGCAATTTCGCCTAGGGGTTCACCGCTGATAACAAGCCGGTAGCTGCAGTTGTGAATCGCGCTATTACCCGTATTGATGGTAATGCCTAATCCTGCATTATAATAGTTAATGCTTTCGTGAGATATTTCTGATTTTAAATACTCAGCAAATAGCTTAATAATTTCATCAATGTCTAATGTACTTTGTAACATCGCCGCCATGCGCAAGGGAAGTTGTTCATGGCGTGCTTGAGTGGTGTCATCTTGGGATACCCGATGATTTGAGGTTCTGTAGGTATCCGCAAATTGCTGGATGTGATCATCACTAATGACATTTAATTGCGTTTCCATGTTGTTTTCTCTTCTGGTTTTGTGCTACCTGGGAGTAACAAAGCAACCTGTATGCCATGTTATTTTTTGGGCAAATGCTAGCGAAATGTTTAAACTTAACAATAATTAACAAAGTTTTGCCATGGACGGGCTGATGTGTGGGTGGCTATGTTTTTTTGTCACATGTGCAATGTACCGTCGTCTTATGGTTTATAGGCCTTGATATGGAGTAAGGAATATGCCAATACCCGTAGAAAAATTGTATATACATAGGTTTGTGTTGAGTGTTTTGCTTGCTGGGTTGTTTCACGCCAGTGTTGTCTTTGCTGAGTCTGAAAAGCAGGTATTAGATGAAGGCTTGGTCAATCCGGGGTTTCATGAGCAACCGATTTGGTTTAAAAACTCTTTTTTGGATATCCGAGAAGACATTGAGGAAGCGCAGCAAGCTGGCAAACGGCTGGTCTTGTATTTTTTTCAGGACGGTTGTCCTTATTGCAAGCGCTTGCTAGAGATTAACTTCACCCAAAAAGCCATTGTAGATAAAACCCGAAAACATTTTGAGGTAGTTTCGCTCAATATGTGGGGGGATCGTGAAGTGATAACTTCCGATGGCAGTTCTAATACTGAAAAATTGTTGGCCGAAAAATTACGCGTGATGTTTACCCCAACGTTGTTGTTTTTGAATGAACAAGGTGATGTGGTGTTGCGGGTCAATGGCCTCTATCCTCCGCAAAAGTTTATGACGGCATTAGACTATGTGGCAGGACACTACGAAACCCGCATGGATTTTCGTAGCTACCAGGCGGCTCATGCACCACCTCCGGTGGCCGGTAAGTTACATCAAGCCTCCTTTTTGATGGCGGCGCCGCTGAATTTGGCAAAACTGAAATCACAAAATAAGCCTTTAGTGGTTTTGTTTGAACAAAAAAAGTGTATTGCATGCGATGAATTGCACTTAGATGGCTTAAAGCGTGACGAAAGCTTGGCATTGCTTAAGCAAATCCATGTGGCGCAAGTCGATATTTGGTCGCGGGACAAAATTACCTTGTTTGATGGTAAGGTGCTGGATGCTCAGCAATGGGCTAAACAGCTCGACATAAAATATACACCATCGCTGGTTTTTTTTGATACTCAGGGGACGGAAGTCTTTCGTATGGAGGCGTACCTAAAAGCTTTTCATGTGCAGTCGAGTCTGGATTATGTGATTTCTGCAGCTTATTTGAAAGAACCCAGTTTCCAGCGTTACATCGATACGCGGGCAAAGACCATCAGAGATCGGGGAATCGAGATCAACTTGATGGAATAACATGTACCCCTATTGTACCGATCAATATTCAACACCGTCAGCCGTGGCATTCGTTTTCAAAAATTTGGCAATAGACTGTCTTTAAATTCTCATTAAGGTGTCAATGGCTTGTTCCTGGTGCAAATTCTGCTTCAAGTAAAAGTTGTGTGAACTCTCTCACAGTTTTTATTTAAAAACAATTCAAACCAGGCGTTTGCTAGACGATGAAATAGGTGAGTGTTTTGTAAATTACGGCATAAATATAGGTAGTGACGATTATGAATATTGAAGACGAAATGTTTTACGGTGATGAGCCAAATCCAGGAAATTATGAAGAGAGTTTTTCGTTTGATGACGTGTATAAAGAGCCTGATTCAGTACATATTTCTAATGATTGGGATACCGTGATGGATGATTTTTATGATGATTGCGATTATCTGGATTTTGATCCACCGTTACTTGATGATGATTTTTAATGGGTAATCACCCGGGTGTTGGGTTTTCGACAGATCGATAGCACACTGATTCGCTCTGTCGAAAACCTGCTGACCTAATTAAGCATAAACTGAATTTATTCTGGCCATTTTATGTGGTACGGAAAACCGGCCTTTTGTAAAGCAGCATCCCCGCATTTAACTTCAAACTCAATTTCCCAATCCCCTCCCATATGGTATGGCAAGCCGTGACCTTGGTATTTACCGCTGTCAGCTTGCTCTTTCATCTCCGTGTAGGTGTTATCATCTTTCATTTCCATGCCAGGCATATGTTGTCGAAAACGGATTTGGCACTGGCTGACTGATTTTCCTGTTTTTTCAACGTTAAGCTTGATTAAGGCGGGTTCTCCCACCTCAAGGGGATCGGGTTCGGTGGACATGTCCAGTTGCAAGTCACCGATATTTTTTGTCTGAACTGTCTCGGTTGAACATGAAATAGACAACATAAGGACGAGTATCATGATGAAAATAGGCATAAATTTCTTTCCTTAACTTGAATTTTTATTACTAGATTGAGGTATGTGCAGGCTATACTAAACCACTTTCATGCAAAGTACAGCGTGTGGGTGAGTGATAAAGAAGCAGTTGTGATAAATTGGCTAGCGGTATTAGGTATAGGATGAAATTGAGAGCCCGGATTTCTCCTGATTGGTGTTAACAAGGCTCGGTTTAAACGGGCTGATTATTTTAAAGATAACGAGGAAGACAATGACAACAGAACGATCGACCGATAATACGAATGCAGCAGCCAACAAATACCAAGGCTTACAAGGTTGGTTATTACTCGTTGTATTTTATATTGTGTTATGGCCGGTCATGTTCTTCCTTTATTTGAGTGATATGTATACAATTTTTGCCTCTGGGGATTGGTTCAAATTGATTGCTGCAGATTCTGAATTATATAATCCAGCTTTTGCCGGGTTGTTGTTGGTTGAGGTGGCGGTGTATCTTTTTTTAGCCGTGGGTTCGGTGATCTTGCTGTATTTGTTGCTGAGGGAATCACGCCGTGTACCGACCTTATTGATCGCGATTGCTTTGACTTACGCAAGCTACTTGGTGGGAAGTTTTATTTTCACAGGAGTTTTTGTTGATGCCACGATTGTCAATCATTCAGGTGCTATCCAGATGGCACTATTTGGTGTGCTGCAAGCCATGGTTTTAGTCACGTATTTTTTAAGGTCAAGGCGAGTGAGACAAACCTTTGTTTACTAAGGAATGGGTGACGCAATAACTTACTAAAAGTTATAATTTCATGCTTTTAAAGAATTTTTCATATTGATATACTGAGCGGCTATCGAATGTTGATTCCTTAGTTGTCATTCATCCCACAACGCCTGCGGGCATGACTTGCTGAAAAAATGATAAAGAACCATCGGCTATGAAAACGTACCCCATATTTTTGAGTTTTGTTATATTTTTAATCCTAGCTAATTTCACAATAGCGCAAGCGAAAGATGTATTAGAGAAAAGCATTGAAACCACGACCAACAACCTTCAAGCATCAAGCGATTCTCAAGAAAAAATTAATGAGTTATCAGAAGCAACACGCCGATTAGCAGCGGAATATCGATCATTGTTGTTGCAAGCAGAGAGTGTTAAAACCTATAACGATCAACTGGCCAATTTAGTGGCTTCGCAAGAGAAACAACACGGCTCTTTGCAGCAGCAATTACAAGACATCAAAATAACCGAGCGCGAAATCATGCCTTTAATATTGCGCATGGTAACCACCTTAGAAGCGTTTATTTCACGAGACATTCCTTTTTTAATGGAAGAGCGTTTGCATCGACTGACCGCCTTGCAAGCGTTGATTAATAAAGCCAATGTGACCACGGCGGAAAAGTTTCGTCGGGTTATGGAGGCCTATCAGGTAGAAACAGAATTTGGCCGTACCATTGAAACTTATCAAGCCAAGTTATCTAGCGATGAAAAGAGTGAAACGGTTGATTTTTTGCGCATTGGTAGAACCGCGTTGCTTTATATCAGTTTAGATGGAAAAAAAATGGGTTATTGGCAGGCTCACAAAAAACACTGGGAATCGCTTTCTGAAAGCTATGGCAGAGCGATTTCTGATGGGATAAAAATGGCACGCAAACAAATTGCACCGAATCTACTTGAATTGCCGATGCCCACGGCTCAGCAGGCAACGCCATGAAAATATTGATTAGCGTATTGTGTTTGTTGATGATGCCGCTGGTTCATGCGGCGGATAATGTTTCCAATCAGACATTAGATGATTTGTTGCGTGAAGTTCGTGATCAAAGTCGGCTGGACAGTGCCGAAAATCAAGCGCGTGAAAAAAAATTCATAGCGGCCGCAGGTCAGCAAAAAAAGTTGCTTAATAATGCAAAAAAATCATTAAAAGCCGAGCAAACTCGCGGCAAGAAATTGCAAGCCTCGTTCGATAAAAATGAAAAAAATCTTAAAAATCTTGAAGAAAAACTAGCCGCCGATTCTGCTTCGTTAGGGGAGTTATTTGGTGTGGTTAGGCAAGTGGCCAATGATACGACAGGTTTGTTAAATTCGTCGTTAGTCTCGTCGCAATATCCTGGGCGATCGGTATTGACGGAACAACTGGCGGCCAGTGATGCACTGCCTTCCATCGGCGAATTGGAAAAACTGTGGATTTTGTTATTAGAAGAAATGACAGAGTCTGGTAAAGTAGTAAAATTTAATGCGCCAGTGATTACCCGGGAAGGCGATGAGCAAGCTAAGCCAGTGACACGCATTGGTGTATTTAATAGTTTGTCTAACGGCCTTTATCTTAAATACCTGCCAGAAACCCAGCGTCTGGTGGAGTTATCGCGTCAGCCCATTAATCGATATCAGGAAAAAGCGCATGCCTTTGAACAAGCGCAACAAGCTTATGCGCCGGTGGGTGTTGATCCTTCTCGTGGTGCCATCTTAGCGGCGTTGGTGCAGGCACCGAATGTTGTCGAGCGCATTCAACAAGGTGGTATTGTTGCGTATGTTATTTTAGGCATTGGCGCCTTAGGTTTGTTATTGATTTTAGAGCGCCTGTTTTATTTGAGCTGGGTGGGTCTGAAAATAAAGCGCCAATTAAAATCCAAAACCATCAAAGCAACGAATCCCTTAGGGCGGATTTTGGCGACGTGTGATCAGTACACCGGGACAGACACGGAGACCTTGCAATTAAAACTGGACGAAGCGATTTTAAAAGAAATGCCACGCATTGAACGCGGGCTGGCGAGCATCGCTATCTTGGCGGCCATTGCACCGCTATTGGGTTTATTAGGTACCGTGACCGGCATGATTGAAACATTTCAAGCCATTACTTTATTTGGTACCGGAGATCCCAAGTATATGTCGAGCGGTATTTCACAAGCTTTGGTGACCACGGAGTTAGGTTTGATTGTCGCGGTGCCTATTATTTTATTGCATAGCTATTTGACCGGTAGAGGCAATAAACTCACTCATATTCTCGATGAACGCAGTGCCGCCATGGTGGCACGTATGGCAGAACAGAGAAGCCATCGTGAATTATCTTGAGCTGGTTTACTATGATGTTTCCGAACTATTGGCCTCAGGCGGTCCGGTATTATGGGTGATTTTAGTCGCCACCTTTTTGATGTGGACGTTGATTGTAGAGCGTTATATTTATCTCTTTTTGCAATTTCCACGGAAAAGGAAATCGATTATAAACACATGGCAAGTGAGTCAACCACGGGATACTTGGCAAGCCACCCAAGTACGAAAAGATATGGTGGTCGAGGCCAATGAAAATTTAACAGACTATTTACTAGTGATTCGTACTTTGACTCAATTATTACCGGTGCTCGGTTTGTTGGGAACGGTGGAAGGCATGATACAAACATTTAATGTGTTATCTGTGTTTGGTACCGGCAACGCTCGTGGTTTGGCCTACGGTATTTCGCAGGCCTTGATTACCACCATGGCGGGTTTAGTGGCGGCGTTGTCAGGTTTATATTTTAGTGCGAATTTAACTCAGCGGACTGAACGTGAGACCCAGCGTTTAACGAATGATCTCCAGATAGGGGGGTAAGCATGCGACAACGTCATATGGTTGATAAAAAAAGAGGCGTCGAAGTGAATATGACACCGATGATTGATATGGTGTTTATTCTACTGATTTTCTTTCTTGTGACCACTTCTTTTGTGAAGGAAACTGGGGTTGAAGTCAATCGTCCTTCGGCTGACACGGCGGTTCGGCAAGAACGTGGCAGTATTTTAATTGCGATTACCGTCAAAGGTGATATTTGGATGGAAAACCGGCCGGTTGATGTGCGGGCGGTACGTGCCAATGTGGAGCGCGCCCATGCCGAGAATCCTGAGGCCGCCGTGGTGATTACCGCCGATAAGGGTTCCACTACCGGCTTGTTGATCCAGGTGATGGATCAAGTTCGTTTGGCGGGAGTTAGCAATATTTCTATTGCCGCCACCCAGGGAAGTTGACGATGCTCTTAGTGCGCTTACCCGTTGCTATGTTGTTGGGGGCGGGTGTTAGTTTAATGTTATTTTATTTTATGCACTCCATGATCTCTAGCCAACATGAGCGACCGCCATTGATGGCAAGTTTGGATACCATTAGTTTCATTCGCCTAGAAAAATCGATTGAGCCTCCGCCTAAAAAAAGGCAGTTGCCAAAAAAGCCGGCGCAACCCAAATTACCCCCACAGCCACCGGCCATTGAAGTCTCGGTGAGCACGCCTCTGGTATTGGCTTCACCAGCAATTCAATTATCGCCGGTGGTGGTACCCAGCAGTATCCGTCTCATGGGAGCACCTACCATCGAAGGTATCAGCTTGCCTGCTCAGCAGCAGGACGTGATTCCCTTAGTCAGAATTGAACCTCGATATCCTCGGCGTGCCATGCGTCGCAAAATTGAAGGTTACGTGGTGATGGAGTTTGCCATTCGGCCCGATGGTTCGGTAGAGAATACCAAAGTGATTGAAGCGCAACCTGCCGGCGTATTTGAAGAGGCGGCAGAGCGGGCTATTTTGCGTTGGAAGTTCAAGCCTAAATTAGTGGATGGCAACCCGGTAACGCAAATTGGGCGGCAACGACTGGAATTTAACTTTAAATAAACCCATGTACATGCGATTTATTTCTTTATTTTTTCATTCTATCGGTGGGCAACGAAAAAAATCACTGTGGATTTGTTTGCTGGCTTGTTGTTTGTGTTGCAGTGCATTTGTGGTGAGTGCCGCTGATGGTAATTCCTCATTATTATCTGAGCGTGTTTCCAGAAAACTGGTGGCGATACAAAGATTGTTGGATACTGATCAGCAATCAGCGGCATTGAATAAATTGACGCTACTCTTAGAAAAAAGCCGACTTAATGTTTATGAACGTGCAGTGGTAAATCAAACCCTCGGTTATGTGTATGCGGGTTTGGAAAATTACCCCTTAGCCATTCAGGCGTTTGATGAGAGTTTAAAATCTAACGCGTTAGCCGACTCGGTTGCGCAAAACTTACGGCTTAATGTGGGGCAGTTGCATATTGCCCAGGCAAACTACCGAGAGGGGGTTGGTTATTTAGAGACTTGGCTAGCCAGCTCCGATGTGCCTAATACTAATATATATGAAATGATCGCCATTGCTTATTACAAACTGGAGCAGTATGAGAAGGCGGTAACGTATCTTAAAAAATCGATCGACATTTCACCGACGATAGAGAAATCATGGTTGCAAATGTTGATTGCTATTTATTTTGAGCGAGAAGATTTTGTTTCTGCGAAACAGCAATTGACTGCTGCGATCAAGGTCTTTCCACATGAGAAATCGTTTTGGCAACAATTGGTTTATGCACAAAGACAATTGAAGCAATATAAGGCCGCATTAGCCACCATGGCCTTAAGCCATAAGCAGCATCTCTTAGATAGTAAACAGATTGTGGTGCTTGCTAAATTTTATATAGAACAAAACTTGCCACATAAAGCAGCTCAGTTATTGACCGCTGGGTTAGAGGCCAAGGGGATTGCTAATAATGTAGATAATGTCAGTTTATTGGCCGAAAGCTGGTTGCAAGCCAAGGAGCTTGATAAAGCCGCCGAGCTGTTTCAACAAGCCGCAACACTTTCGCAAGATAATGAGCTTTATTACCGAGCGGCTCAGGTCTATACTGAGTTACGAGACTGGCAGTCGGTGGTTCAGTTGCAACAGGGTCGATCCATGTCGGCGGAGGATAAAAAGGCAGGTGCTATGTCTTTGTTGACGGGGATTGCCTATTTTGAGTTAAATGAACTATCACTGGCCAAGCAGCATCTGCAAAAGGCGCTAGCGGATAACAATACCCGACGGCGAGCAAAACAATGGCTAAAGCAGCTCGAAGTGGTGAGGAATAACCCACTAGATTAAGCTGACTTGTGAGTGAGTATATGGATGAATAAGATGGATGCAAATAAACCAATTACTAAACCTCAAGTCGCCTTTGTATCAGCCACCAGTATTGCCGCTGAGCTGGCAGATGTGGTGCAAGTTGCCAAGGAAATGTCCATTAGCGTAAAAAATGCTAAGGCGATTGCCAATCGGGCGGGAGCCAAAGCCAGAGGGTTTTATCCGATTACGGATTTTATTGATGAAATGTCGTTGGATACTATGCGGCTGGTGAAAGCCATCAATAAAGAATCATTAGAGCTTTCCCGTACCGCCATTGCTGATTTAAGATGCAATGAGAGTTATCATAAATTTCAGTTGGCACGGGCCAAGGCAATGGATGCCAAGCACTTAACATCATTAGATCAACCGATGGCTCATTTGCAGGACGTATTGCGGGACAAGCGTGCGCAGATTAGGAAAAAAGCCCGGCAACTCAACAATTTGTTAGATGAAATATCAAAACACATGAGTGTCGCCAATGTCATCATTAGCAATTCTCGGATCGAGGCGGTGAATGCAGAAGAGTTTCGCCAGAATCTCGAAACCATTGCGGATAACCTGGAAGTCGCTTGTAATAAAATTAGGCAACATGTCAAAAATTCATATCGACAATTATCAAGTGCAATGCAGCAGTGGAGTTAAGGGAAAGCAATGAAAGCCACAGCCTTCTACGAAAATAAATATCAATGGATAGTTTTTGGTAGAGATCCTGACAAACCCAAGAAGATCATTGATACCAATCAATACCTGTTGAAAACCTCAGATAAAGCGCTGTTGATGGATCCGGGCGGCGTAGAGATTTTTTCATCAATGTTAGCGGCGGTTTTGCATCATGTGCCTGTCGAGCAAATAACTCATGTGTTTGCTTCACATCAAGATCCAGATATTATTTCTTCTTTGAGTTTGTGGGATCAAGCGTTACCTAATGCCAAATTACATGCGCCTTGGCTATGGGAAGGCTTTATTCGACATTTTGGTTTGAATAACATCGAATATTGTGCCATCCCAGATGAAGGAGGGAAAATTAATCTCGACATGGTGACTGTTGAATTGATTCCTGCCCATTATGTGCATTCATCAGGTAATTTTCATGTCTATGATCCGCAAGCGAAAGTGCTAATGAGTGGTGATGTGGGCGCGGCATTAGAGTCACCGGGGGCGGATCTCTATGTGGATGACTTTGAGCGGCATGTGGAGAGGATGAAATTATTTCACCAACGTTGGATGCCATCCAATCGTGCGAAAAACGATTGGATAAAGCGGGTTCGGATGTTGGACATTGATATTTTGGCGCCGCAACATGGCAGATTATTTAAGGGTGATGATGTTAAGCGGTTTTTGGATTGGTTTGAGGCCTTGGAAGTAGGTATTGCCGTGCAAGATCAGGATGATGATTAGCACGGCGGGGCAGGGTTTTTGACAAGCAATGCAAATTAACTCGCAAAGCGGTTTTCGGCGATGCGAGTTTCCTCTATTAGAATGGATTTTTGTTTGATGGCTTGAGGAATTTCCAGTCCCATTAACTGTAGTACCGTTGCAGCGACATTGGCTAATCCATGGCCATCTTGCAAGGCTGTGTACTGCTCGCTGATCACCAAGCAAGGCACTGGGTTTAGGGTGTGCTGGGTATGAGGCTGAGCCGTGTCTGGATCCACCATTTGTTCACAATTGCCATGATCTGCGGTCAATAACACATTATAACGTGCAGCAATGGCAGCATCGAGCACCCGCCCCACTTCTCTATCAAGTGTTTCAACGGCCTTAATGACGGCCTTCTGCTTTGCCGTGTGGCCGACCATATCACCATTAGCAAAATTAACGATGATTAGCCCATATTCACTTTTTTTGATGGCTTTGATCACTTCATCGGCAACGGTGGCGGCACTCATTTCCGGCGCTAGATCATACGTGCTGACTGGTGGTGAAGGCACCATTTTTCGGTCTTCACCGGCCAGCGGTGTTTCTTTGCCGCCATTGATGAAAAAGGTGACATGGGCATATTTTTCCGTTTCAGCGCAATGAAATTGTTTAATATGCGCTTGGCTGACAATGTCTGGCAGGGTGACTTCCGGGCGTGCTGGTGGATAAGCGACTTGGGCCGCTAATGCGGGATCATACTCTGTGAGTGTCGTGAGTTGTGCGTTATCAAAGCCAGGGCGGTTGAAGTGAGCAAATTCGCTTTGCGTTAATGCATCACTGAGTTGGCGCGCTCGATCATTTCTGAAATTGAAAAAAATCACCGGGTCGTGGTTTTGGATTGTCTCTGGCTCACCAATGACCGTGGGCACAATAAACTCATCCGATTGTTCGTTGCGGTAAGCTTGTTCGATAGCTTGTTGAGCGGTCGTTGCGGTCACACCATGGCCGGTGACCATGGCTTGCCAGGCTTTTTCGATGCGGGGCCAGCGATTGTCCCGGTCCATCGCGAAAAATCGACCCGATATCGTGGCGATATAACCATTGGCTTGGCTTAACATAGCTTGTAAATTAGGTAAGTACTGAAGCGCTGTGTTAGGCGCTGTATCACGTCCGTCAGTGATCATATGTAATACTGGGCGGGCGTTTTGTCGGCGACAACATTCTATTAAGGCAAATAACTGATTGATATGGCTGTGTACGCCACCATCTGAAACCAGACCAATTAAGTGCACTGGCCGTTGCTGATCGACCGCTCGACGAGTCGCTTTCAGTAGCGCTGGGTTGTTAAAAAAACTGCCATCCTTAATAGCATCGTCAATGCGTACTAAGTCTTGCTTGAAAATATTACCACAGCCGATGGTCATGTGACCGACTTCTGAGTTACCCATTTGGCCATCGGGTAGGCCGACTGCTGATCCCGATGTCTGAAGGGTGGTCGACGGAAATTTGGCGAAGTAATGGTCGAAACGGGGGGTATTTGCTTGCAAAATGGCGTTGTGAGTGGGGTCAGGATTGTGGCCGAACCCGTCCAGAATGACTAGTAAGCTTGGTTGGCAGGCGGGTTTGACTGGCTTTGATGGTGCTATGTGACTCAAGTGATGAATCTCCAAATGCTGAATATTGTTATAAATTTGACCCTCATTGATGAGGGTTGTTGTCAATAAAATTTTACTGAGTTCTAGACGACGTAAAAACTAGCGCATCTGTATGCTTAGCGGTTTACATTCAATTGGTATACCAAAATTAGAAATAAAAATAGAACATCGTAGCGAAGGTAGCTGACTGGGCGTTGATCTTCAGTTTAAAGTACTTTCTGCATCAAGAATTACTTGGGTCATGCTGAGTACACTGTCAGAATTTAACGAGACTGAAGTAATTCCCTGTTGTACTAACCAGCTAGAAACTTCAGGATAATCAGACGGGGCTTGACCGCAAATGCCGATATATTTGTTGTGTTTTTTGCAGGCAGTGATGGCTAATTCCATGAGCTTTAATACCGCTGGGTTACGTTCATCAAAATCAGTGAGAATGCCAGAGTCTCTGTCGATGCCTAAGGTTAATTGGGTTAAATCATTGGAGCCAATGGAAAAACCATCGAAATGTTCTAAAAACTGTTCAGCCAATAAGGCGTTACTTGGTACTTCACACATTAAATAAACATGCAGGCCTTGTTCTGTTCGTGGTAGGCCGTGTTGTTCCAATTGCGCCAACACATGAGTGGCAGTGGCCACGGTGCGAACAAAAGGAATCATCACATGCACGTTAGTGAGTCCCATGTTCTCTCTGACTTTTTTGATGGCGGCGCATTCTAGGGCAAAACAATCCGCAAATAGTTCGGACTGGTATCGAGAGGCACCGCGAAAACCAATCATTGGATTTTCTTCTTGGGGTTCATAATCATGCCCGCCAATGAGCGATGCGTATTCATTAGATTTGAAATCGCTGAATCGCACGATGACAGGTTTGGGATAAAATGCGGCGGCAATGGTTGCCACACCTTCGCTTAAACGGTTGATATAGAAATCCACGGGGCTGGGGTAACCGGCTATTTTGGGGCGGATGGCCGCTTGCAGTTTGGCATCCAGTGTAGAAAAGTTTAATAATGCTTGTGGGTGAATGCCGATGGTGTTGTTGATGATAAATTCCAAACGGGCAAGTCCGACGCCGTCGTTGGGAAGTTGGCTGACTTCAAAGGCTTGTTCGGGGTTGCCCACATTGAGCATGATTTTGGTGATAGGACGTTTGCTTGAGCTAAGATTGATTTGTTCTCGACTAAAAGGTAAATCACCGTCATAAACATAACCGGTATCGCCTTCGGCGCAACTCACGGTGACGACTTGGCCATCAATAAGCGTTTGGGTGGCGTTTGAACAGCCTACCACGGCAGGGATACCCAGTTCTCGGGCGACAATGGCGGCATGGCAGGTACGGCCACCCCGATTGGTGACGATGGCGGCGGCCCGTTTCATGATGGGCTCCCAGTCTGGGTCCGTGATATCGGTGACTAATATCTCGCCAGGTTGCAGTTCATTCATGTGGGCGGCTTCGAATATGACACGGACCGGCCCGCAGGCGATTTTTTTACCGACCGATTTACCCGTGGTGATTACTCGACTTTTCGCTTTTAATTTATAGGCGTCTTGAAAGTGCGGGTCTTTGCTAGCCTGCACGGTTTCTGGTCGAGCCTGGACAATAAATAGTTCACCGGTGATACCATCTTTGGCCCATTCAATGTCCATGGGTCGCGCTTTACCCGCTTGTTCACTGTAATGGGCTTCAATGGTCATGGCGTAGCGGGCAAGCTGGAGGATTTCGTCATCGCGCAGAGAGAATGCGGATCGGTCGGCTTGGCGTACCGGTACATTTTGGGTAGAAGCCCCAGGCAGCGGATCTTTGGTACAGATCATTTTGATGGCCTTGCTGCCTAGTTGGCGCTTGATAATGGGTTGAAAGCCTTTCGCCAGTGTGGGCTTGTGGACGTAAAACTCATCCGGGTTGACCGTGCCTTGCACGATATTTTCACCCAGACCGTAGGCGGATGTGATGAAAATAACATCTTTAAAGCCGGTTTCGGTATCCAGGGTAAACATGACGCCGGAACAGGCACTATCGGCGCGGACCATTTTTTGGATGCCCAGCGATAGGGCAACGTCCATGTGGTGAAAATTATTTTCTTCGCGGTAAGAAATCGCACGGTCGGTAAACAGTGAGGCAAATACCTGTTTGCACGTGCTTATCAGGTTACGGTCACCTCGGATATTGAGATATGTTTCTTGCTGACCAGCAAATGATGCAGAAGGTAAGTCTTCAGCGGTCGCCGAGCTACGCACGGCTACATCGACATCTTCACCATATTGCTGTTCGAGTATGGCATAGGCTTGCAAGATTTCGTCGGCTAAATCGTTTGGCAGCTTGCCATGGCGCATCCAGTGACGAATGCGTGCACCGGTTTCGATGAGCGCGCTAACATCATGCACATCAAGTTGGTTGAGTGCCGCCGAAATTTTTTCGGTTAACTGATTGTGTTCAAGGTAGTATCGAAAAGCGTCTGAGGTGGTGGCAAAGCCATTGGGAACATTGACTCCGGCATCGGCTAAGCGGCGGTACATTTCGCCTAATGAAGCATTTTTACCACCGACCAGAGCAATATCGTCGAGGGTGATTTCTGAGAAAAACTTAATATACTTCATGGCTTACCTCGTGTTAGCTTATTGACGTACGCGAACTCTATATTCTAATGTAGTTTGCCCCTCAGCCGGTACTTTCATTTGCCAGAATGCGCCATGGGCGCTGTCCTTGGTGTGCGGTGTGTTTTCGGTGATTATTTTCCAATCGCCGGGTAATGGTTCTAGAATTTTGACCATCACGGCTTCATTTTTGGCATTTTTTAAGATGATTTGATAAGCGCTCTCATATTCATAATTGTATTGATTGAAACCGGATCGCTTTTTGAAATCGGTTTGTTTTTTATGAGCAGTAATATCAAAGGCTTCGCCGAGTTTCAGGCGGATTTTTTCATTTTTTGGGGTATGACTGATTTTATCTTCGCCAACAAATTGGGCGTTGCCTTTTTGGTCGCGTTTATAAACGCGCACAATACCTTTGGGCAGTGGCAAATCGAGATTGGAGGCTTTGTCGTTGGAGATGTTTAAATAGACGCCTATTTTGAGTTTTTTGCCGAGATCACCCACCTGGGTTTGGTAATAATAATTTTGGCCTTGCAGTAAAAACTCTTTATCGACAGGTATTTGATTGGCGGTTAATAGGGCGACTTGTTTGGTTTGGTTTTGTAGCAAAGTGGTTTGCCGGGGTAGGCTATATAGGTGATATTCGAAGAGTGCTTCTTCTTCCATGGGGGTCGCAGCTTGCATCATTGCCACGGTCGATTTGCGGCGTATCATTGGGCGTCGTATGGGTTCCCGAACGCGGTGGATGTCACCGGCAATGAGTTGTAATGAGGCGTGACGGTAGCTGGTGCCGCTGGTATTGGTTAAGGTCACCCAACCGTTGAGGTCGAGTTGCTTATCATCGCTTGAGAGTTCTGCTACATAGTCGGCTTTCCAGGATAATCCACTGGTTAAGTAACTGAGCTCTAGGTCATGGGTGCGGCTACCGTGATTCTCTAAACTGATGGTGAGTGTTGGGCGATCGCGTAGCGTTGGCGGCACATTGTCATAGACAATCCGGCCGGGTAGACCGGTTTCAATGGTGTTGCCAATTTGCAATACGACCCCTTGATTGGCACTTAATACTTTGGCTTGGTAGGTGGTTTCTTCGCCGGTGGTGGGGTGGGTTTTGATAATGCCAACCGTGCTGCCCACATATTTTTCCAACAGTTTTTGCGGGGTGAGTAAATCAAAGTCGAAATTTTGTTCGATGAGAAACAAGCTATTGGGTTCATTTAAGCTGCGTAGTAATGCGGTTTCTGGCTGAATATGGGCGCTTACTTCACGAAAGGCAACATGGTTATCACCGGGATTTAATTCAATGGTTCGGCTGTCTTTTACCAGCGCGAGATCGTTATTATAAATAGTGACTGCTACGCTTTTTTGTTGGGCTAAAGAGGACGTTATTTCGTTGTCAGTGGCGGTTTGCGCGCTGACGGTGGTATTCATGATGAATGTGCATGCTACGATAATACCGAGCATGGAGAGTTTAATATTTGGCCATAAATAGTGTGATTGGGTCATTGATGGGTACACGGCGGGCGTCTCTGTTCGTTGAATCGATGATGAGAGTGGTAGGTTTGAGTTCAAAGAAATCATAGGTATCTGAAAATCCATAGACCATGTTATAGTACCGCAAATCACCTAAATTAGGAATTGTTTTCAGTGCCCTGGTCTTGTTAAGTTTGATGCAAAATGCACCTTGAAATTCCCAGAGTTGCCCCCATTTTTTTGCCATTCTTTCAAAATACTTCGTCAACTCCCACGATAGGTTAAAAACCACCCGATTCGATGGTTGTCCATAAGTGTGAGTGGTGAAATTTTAAACTTTTAGAACGTTCAGCTTGAGGAGGATCAGCATGACAGCAACGGTAGAAGCCCATAAAGAGACCTTAAATTTTCAGACGGAAGTGAAGCAATTGCTTCATTTGATGATTCATTCGCTTTACTCAAATAAGGAAATCTTCTTACGCGAGTTGATTTCAAATGCATCGGATGCTTGCGATAAATTGCGTTTTGACGCGCTGTCGGATGATGCGCTTTATGATGGTGATTCTGAGTTAAAAGTGAAAGTCACTTACGATAAAGAGGCCAGAACGGTGACCATTGCGGATAATGGCATTGGTATGAACCGCGCTGAAGTGATTGATCATATTGGTACCATTGCCAAATCAGGCACTCGCCGATTTTTTGAGTCGCTAACTGGCGATCAAGCGGAAGATGCGCAATTGATCGGTCAGTTTGGGGTTGGATTTTATTCGGCTTATATCGTGGCAGACAAGGTCACATTGGTGACTCGCGGAGCGGGTTTGGGTGCTGAGCACGGTGTGCGTTGGGAGTCCACCGGTGAGGGTGACTATTCCATTGAAACGGTTGAAAAAGCCACACGCGGTACTGAAGTTACCTTACATCTTAAAAAAGATGAAGATGAGTTTCTAGAAGGCTATCGCCTGCGTAGTGTGATTAGTAAGTACTCGGATCACATTTCTATACCCATTATGATGGACTCAGAAGAGGAAGACAAAAAAGAAGAAGAGACCGTTAATAAAGCCTCTGCTTTGTGGACCCGGGCGAAAAATGATATCAAAGAAGAAGAATATCATGAGTTTTACAAGCATGTGACTCATGATTTTGAAGATCCGTTAAGTTATGTGCACTCCCGGGTCGAGGGGAATCAGTCGTATACGTCGCTGTTGTTTATACCGGCACGGGCACCTTTTGATTTGTGGGATCGTGATCGCCAACATGGGATTAAATTATATGTGAAGCGGGTTTTCATCATGGATGAAGCTGAACATTTAATGCCCAATTATTTGCGTTTTGTGCGGGGTATTGTGGATTCGGATGATCTTCCATTAAACATTTCGCGGGAAATCCTGCAACGTAACCGGCAAATTGACACCATTCGCGGCGCTTCGGTGAAAAAAGTATTGAGTCTGTTGGAAAACTTTGCCAAAAATGATCAGGCCAAATATAAAACCTTTTGGAAAGAGTTTGGTCGTGCCCTTAAAGAAGGCCCAGGTGAAGATTTTTCCAATAAAGAGCGTATTGCGAAATTATTGCGATTTGCTTCGACTCATGATGATGATAAGGAGCAGAATGTTTCGTTAGAGGATTATGTGGCTCGTATGAAAACTGGCCAAGATAAGATCTATTATGTCAGTGCAGATACTTATATGGCAGCCAAACATAGCCCTCATTTAGAAGTTTTTCAAAAAAAGGGCATTGAAGTGGTGTTGATGTTCGACCGAGTGGATGAGTGGTTAATGAACCATTTAACGGAGTTTGATGGTAAGTCTTTTCAGTCCGTCGCGAAAGGCGATTTAGACTTAGGGAGTTTGGAAGACCAAACTGACAAGGAAGAAAGAGAAAAAGCGGCGGCAGCCGTCACGGGTTTAGCCGAGCGAATGAAAGCGGTGCTGGGAGATAAAGTGACAGATGTGCGAATTACCCATCGGTTAACCGATTCACCTTCATGCTTGGTGGTTGAAGAGCAGGATATGGCGGCCAATTTACAACGCATGTTAAAAGCCGCAGGTCATGAAATACCCTCCAGCAAACCTACCATGGAAATTAACCCAGGTCATTTGCTAGTGAAGCGATTAAATAATGAAAAGGATGAGAGTAAATTTACCGATTGGACAGAGATTTTTTTTGATCAAGCGTTACTCGCTGAAGGTGGGCAGTTAGATGATCCTGCTGCGTTTGTTGCCAAGCTCAATAATCAGTTAACGAGTATTGCGTTTCTGGATAAATAAGGAATGGGTACGTGATAACTTTCCTGTTTGGCGCTCAGATTTGGTTTGTATTGGCTCGTTCTGAGTGAACAAAAGTGCAGGAATAGTGGTTCTATTTCGAGCTTTTGTGAGGGAAGAACGGGCCAAGACGAGCGGAATATGAGATGCGAAACAGGGAAGTTATTGCGTGGCCCATTCCTAGTATCGTTTATTAAACCTTCTCATGGATTCGCCACGATGTTAAGGCTTTTCCATGAGAGGTAACTCGACTAATGGAATGGCAGAGGATATGAATTGATCCAATTGCTTTCATTTTAGTGAGTATGTATGCACCAATACGGAACCTGTTGCACTATGTTTGATTTAGTACGATTGGGTTTACAGGTTATTACAGATCAATTTAGTACCAGGTCGTTTTTATCCTTTCGGTTGTTTTGTGGTTCAGATTCGTGAAAGCCTAGGCAGCAAGGAATCATTCGTAATGCTTTCCAAGCGGCTATGGACATGCATTGCAACTCGCCTTGGGTATTTTCCAGAAGAATTTGAGTGATATCGTTGCCTGCATGGCAGACGATACGGACTTTATACATTTCACCATAACGGCTGAAATAACAGCCGTTGGCAATGGGTAAGGTTATATGATTCATGAATGAGCTCCTTGTGAAAGAGTATCTTTTACTTTTTATTATGTTTGTTTGAATCAAGCATTATTTATACCATGGTAAACTTGTCTCTGCTTTACATTACAATGGTATTGCGAGTGACGGCTAAGGTGATGTCATTATCTATGTAATGTGTCATTGTTTTACTATGGATTGTTAAGTAATTGGTGGAGGAATGCAAGTCGTGAAGACTCTCAAAAAATCGTTATTATCAGAAATGCTCAAGCATTATTTCGGCTAGTGTTTTTTGTGCAGTACTAAGATTTTGTTTTAAAGCGTCTTTCATTGCTGTATTGATAATTCGTAGGCTAATAAATAATTCATATAGGAATTTATTATTATTATTTACATAAATAATAATAATAAATTTTCATGAGTATAAATACAGGGAAAATAGTCTTTGGTGTTGTGTAGCAACGACAAATATAGTGACTTTATTCAATTTTGAGATTTTTATATGCTCTTGCTTAGATTAGATAACATATCATTAGCGTTTGGTCATCATGCGTTATTAGACAAAGCAAACTTGACCATTGCGGCGGGTGAGCGCTTATGTATTATCGGGCGAAACGGTGCCGGAAAATCGTCGTTACTAAAAATCATTGCGGGTGAAATTAAAGCGGATGATGGTTCGCTCTGGATTGAGGCAAGCGCACGTGTGGCGAGTTTGCATCAAGATGTGCCGGTTGCTGAAGATATTACGGTTTTTAATCTGGTAGCGAAAGGTTTAGGTGATGTTGCAACGCTTATCTCAGATTATCATGAAACCGCGATTCAAGTTGCAGAGCGGGGCGGGCAAGCGGCTTTAGATAAACTCTCTCGGTTACAGCAGCAGCTGGATGACGCCGATGGGTGGCAATTCCAGCAACGCATTGAAACAGTTTTGTCGCAGCTGTCATTGAATGCTGAAGAAAAAGTGAGTGATCTATCGGGTGGATGGCGACGTCGCGTATTATTAGCACAGGCGCTGGTGTGTCAACCCGATATTTTGTTGTTAGATGAGCCAACCAATCATTTAGATATTACGGCAATTAATTGGTTGGAAAAATTCTTAATTAATCAAAAAATAACACTAATATTTATTACCCATGATCGAACTTTTTTGCGTCAAGTGGCCACCCGTATTGTGGATTTGGACCGTGGGCAACTAATCTCTTGGCCAGGTGATTATGATAACTATAAAATAAAAAAAGAACACCAATTGAACGTTGAGGCGGAACAGAATGCCCAGTTTGATAAAAAATTGCAAAAAGAAGAAGTTTGGGTACGTCAAGGAATCAAAGCGCGTCGAACAAGAAATGAAGGACGGGTAAGACGCTTAGAAGCCCTGCGAGCAGAGCAAGCAAAGCGTCGTAGTGTATTAGGTAATGCCGATTTCTCCATAGGGCAAAGCGAAAATTCAGGCAAGTTAGTATTCGAGGCAAAAGACGTAAGCTATTGTTGGGAAAACTCTATCATTGTGAAAGATTTTTCGGTGCGTGTATTACGAGGCGATAAAATCGGTTTAATTGGTCCTAATGGCTCAGGTAAGACGACTTTGTTGCGTCTGATGTTAGGTGATCTGTTGGCTGATGAGGGGACGGTCACTCAGGGTACCAATATAAGCGTTGCTTATTTTGATCAGCAACGTGCTCAATTGGTGCTAGAGAAAACCGTTAGAGAAAATGTCAGTGATGGTAATGATACGATCCGTATTGGTGATCAGGATCGCCATGTGGTGAGTTATTTGAGAGATTTTTTGTTTGACCCTGAGCGTTTACAATCGCCTGTTAGTTCCTTGTCTGGTGGGGAATGTAATCGGTTGTTATTGGCCAAATTATTTGCTAATCCAGCTAATGTGTTGGTATTAGATGAGCCCACCAACGATTTGGACATTGAAACCTTAGAGTTATTAGAAAACTTAATTGTTAATTTTGAAGGGACGGTTTTAATTGTTAGCCATGATCGTCATTTTTTAGATAATATTGTTAGCTCGACTTGGGTATTTAGCGGAAATGGTGTCGTTGAACAATATGTCGGCGGGTATCAAGATTATCTGCGGCAAAAGCCGACTGTCGTTGATGAAAATCACAGCGGAAAAAAATCAAATAAGAAAGCGGTGAAGGATGTATCTGAACCTAAAGTGGTGGATGCTCGCCAAAAATTAACTTATAAAGATCAAAAAGAATTACAGTCTCTGCCTACTGTTATCGAAAAACTTGAAGCAGAGCAACTCCAGTTACAAAGCGAAATGGCAACCCCTGATTTTTATAAAAAAGATGTTAATAACATCAATAAAATGACAAATCGTCTCGATGTGATTTCGAAAGAACTCGATCATCATTATGCGCGCTGGGATGAGTTAGAATCGCAGTCAAATCATTAATACTTAGTACGCCTCCTGTCCATTGTCCACTGGCATTGGGCCGCCTATCATTTAATCTTTATTTATCTTTAATATTGCAAGGATTTGTCTTCAGTTGACAATAACGTATGTTGTTGCAATAAAGTACCCTTAAGTTTAGGCAGAGAACATGCGCAAGGAATATTTAATCGTCCGAAGCTAGGCTAGTTAAATATTTTTTAGATAGATCGAAAACGTTTTCCTATAAGGATGTGCTATTTCGCTGAGTAAACTGATCAATTGGGGTGTTTATTTATGACCAATGATGCATTTGATAAGGGTGCGAAACCCATACCGTCTTTGTTTTTTCTGGTTCTCGTTTTGAGTTATGTTTCAACGGCTTTTGGCCAGCAAGATGAAAAGCAAGTCAATTGCTTATCCTTAAATGTATATCATGAGTCACGCGGTGAAAATAAAACAGGCCAAATGGCGGTTGCTATTGTTACTATGAATCGAGTGATGAGTTCTCGTTATCCAAATACGGTATGCAAAGTGGTGTGGCAATCGCGTCAGTTTAGTTGGACGCAGGATGGTAAAAGCGATCGCCCAACAGACGATAAGGCTTGGGAATTAGCGCGAGAAGTGGCTGAGTTTGTTTACCATAAGTACGAACACAATTATAAAAAAACCAATGGTGCGGTTGACATCACTGGCGGGGCGTTGTTTTATTATGCACCTAAGTTAGTCAATCCATATTGGGCAGCCAAAAAAGTTAAAACCGTACAAATTGGTAACCATGTTTTCATGAGGGAAAAATTGTAGCCCGTATAAGTATTAAGAAATGGGCTACCTAATAACTAGGCAACATGAGCTAAGCAGTGGAGTGGAAATCGCTGGCCAGATAAATAATCATCAATGCATCGTTGCACTTGTGGACTGCGATGTTTAACAGCCAATGCTTTGATTTCCTCTGCCGTTAACCAGCTGGTACCTATAATACCTTCATCAAGTGGCCGATTCTCTTCAAAATGATGGGCTTCCCCGCAAAAAGCAAAACGCAAATACGTTTTGCTTTTTTTCGGATGTTGCCAACTGTAAATGCCAATGAGTGATTCCGGTGTGAAGTGCCAGGCAGACTCCTCTAGGGTTTCCCGGGTAACGGCTTCCACTAAACTTTCACCTTGTTCCCAGTGTCCTGCAGGTTGATTCAGTACGGCACGTCCGTCTATCATTTCTTCGATTAACAAAAACTTATTGTTTTTTTCAATCACGGATGCAACAGTAATATGTGGCAGCCAAGTCATTGAGTTCTCCTCCATTGTTCATGCATACTACCAGTTTATAATGGGTATTGCCGAATAGTCAGTGTTTTACCGCGCTGGGTAAATTCTAATTGTTTTAAAAAACTCATGCCCAATAGTACAAAATTCTCTTCTAAGCCGGGGTTGATACCCGCAGCGACGTCAAACACCTCAATGTCTCCCAGTTTGACACGCTTAATGGTTGTCATATAACCAACCACGGAACCATTGGCCGTACGGTATATTATCGGTTGTCCTTTAGAGAGATTAAGCTTCTGGGCGATGGCGGTGGGCAACGCAATGTCACTGGCACCGGTGTCGAGTAAAAAATCTACAGGCTCAGTATTTAATAGTCCTGTGGCGACGTAATGACCTGCTCGATTGCGAGTCAGCTGGACTTCTTTTACTCCTTCGCTAGTGATGGCACTGTTGACATCTTGATTGGGGTTATGTTGTTTTTCTAACCAGTTGTTAAAAAATAAAGTGAGTCCACCTAACACCAGAAACCAAGTGATGTAGGCCATGATTTTACCGAGTCGATCGGTGAAGCGATGATCTTGATGATTTGTTGGCATGATAAAATTATTGCTGGTAGCAGTCCTCATTGGAGGCAAAACGGATTATTTTATGCAGATAAAATTTAGTTATTTAATCTTACTAGTGGCTTTGGGACACTTTTTTGTCGGGCTCGATGTCAAATTCTTAAATCCTAATGAGTTGTTTGTATAAAAAACATACGTCTGCAGTGAAAGTATTTTTAGAAGAAACAATTGTGCCACAGTTGAAACTATAATATTTGGCAATGCGGTTTTTTTTGAGGGAATCTCTTGCTTGTATCCAAGCAGGTATCTGGACTTAACCCTTCCTTAAATTATGGAATTTTGAAAAGTATTATGAAAAATATCGTTGGCAGTTTATTGCCGTTATTATGTGTGTTGTTGTCAGCTTCAGTTTTTGCTAGAGAGCCAGGCCCTCGTGCGACCCCAGTCATCGTTAGTATCGCGAAGCAGCAAGCATTAGCACCGGTAATTGAAGTCCCTGGAACAGTAATTAGTCGCCAGCAAGCCAACATTGCAGCTGAAGTGAGTGGTCGTTTAACGTGGGTAGCCGAGGTGGGAGACAATGTACGCAAAGGGGCATTTATTGCGAAACTCGATGATACTTTACAGGGCCTAGAAGTACAACAAATTGAGGCAAACTTAGAGCGAGAAAAAGTACGGGTTGCCTATTTGGAAAAGGAAACAAAACGCCTTGAAGCCATGGCGGAGGCTAATCTAATGGCAAAGAATTTATTGGATAAAACTTCCAGCGATTTTGGTGTTGCAAAAACGGAACTCGCGTTAACCAAGGCACGTTTACAATTTGAAAAAGAAACCCTGAAACGCCATAAAATAACAGCGCCTTTTAGTGGGGTCGTGACAGAACGTTTAGCGCGTCAAGGTGAATGGGTGAGTTCAGGGGATGAAATTTTAGCTTTTGTCAATCCTCAAGCCCTAGAAGTGATGGCACGGGTCCCTCATGAGAGTGTGGCTAATTTAAGATTGGGAGATAGTATACAAATCACCCAAAAAACTCAAGCAGAATTGGGTTATTTGCGAACCATTGTGCCCATTGGTGATGTGCAATCACATTTGTTTGAAGTACGTGTTTCATTGAAAGGGAAGCGCTGGTTGGTTGGCCAAGCGGTACGCGTACTGGTGCCCATCGATAGTGCTCGATCGGTGATGACCGTACCGCGTGATGCAATTGTTTTACGTCGTAATGGAGCCTCAGTTTTTCGAGTTGGGGATGAAAGCAAAGCTGAGCGGGTGAGTGTATCCACAGGTATTGCCAGCGGCGAGTTCATCGAAATTCAAGGTGATATCCAGGCAGGCGACAAAATAGTTATTCGTGGCAGTGAGCGATTACGACCGGGTCAACTGGTCAAGCTGTTACCCTCTGACGGGGATGAATCGTGAATTTAACTAAGCACTCTTTAAATAACCCTGTTGCGGTATTTGTAGCAGTATTGCTGGCTATTTTGTTCGGTGTGATTAGTTTCTCTCGGTTACCGGTACAGTTAACGCCTGAAGTCGAAAAGCCGGAAATTACCATTAGTACCACATGGCGTGCGGCCGCGCCTGAAGAAATTGAAGCGGATATTATCGAACCGCAAGAAAAAGTATTGCGCGGTTTGCCAGGCATGACGGAGCTTACCGCAAAAGCACAACGAAGTCGTGGGGAAATTACTATTACTTTCCAAGTGGGCATGGATATGCAGCGTGGCCTGCTGGAAGTGCTCAATCGTTTGAATCGTGTTCCGTTTTATCCCGAGGATGTGGAAGAACCGGTAATTAGTTCGGTGGGTGGCAATAGCCGGGCAATTGCCTGGTTTATTTTAAAGCCGTTGCCGGGCAATGATCGACATATTGCAAGTTATCAAGATTTTATTGAAGAGGTGGTGCAAACCCGCTTCGAGCGGGTGCCTGGTGTCGCTTTATCTGAGGTACGGGGAGGGCGTGAAAATGAAGTGCGTATCACTTTTGATCCCTATAAAGCAGCAAGCTTAGGCATACAATTACCTAAAGTCGCGGTGCTGGCGGGTGGAGCCAATGACGTCTCGGCGGGCAGTGCGGATGTGGGCAAACGTCGTTATACGATCCGTTTTGCAGGTAAATACGATTTGGATGAACTGGGTAATATGGTACTTGAATGGCGTGAAGGTCACCCTATTCGATTGCGTGATGTGGCCGAGGTTCGTTTAGCCCAGGTCGATCGCAGTTCGTTTGTCATTCAAAATGGTGAGGCTGCGATGGCTGTCAATGCGCATCGGGAAAATGGTGTCAATGTATTAGAGGTGATGGAGCAGTTGCGTATTGCTGGCGATGAACTACGTGAAGGTCCTTTGAAAAGGGCTCATCTATCGTTTGAGCAAGTGTATGATGAAACGATTTATATTGACCGATCTATTGATTTAGTCAGAACTAATCTGGGGCTTGGGATCGTTTTAGCCGTTGGCGTGCTTTGGTGGTTCTTGCGACGTTTTCGAGCGACGTTAATGGTGGCGGTGGCGATTCCTGTCACCATATTGGCCTCGTTTATCATATTAGATGCAGCGGGTCGAACTCTCAATGTGATATCCCTGGCAGGGTTAGCTTTTGCTGTGGGGATGGTGCTCGATGCCGCCATTGTTGTTTTAGAGAATATTGTCCGCTTACGTGAAAACGGTAAACAGAGCGATGAAGCAGCGTTACTTGGTACGAGTCAAGTTTGGGGAGCATTATTGGCGTCAACGGTCACCACGGTGGCGATATTTTTGCCCGTGGTTTTTCTTGAAGAAGAAGCGGGTCAATTGTTTGCGGATTTGGCCTTGGCGATTGCTGTGGCTATCTGTTTTTCTCTCATCGTTGCCGTGACGGTGTTGCCAGCGGCCGCTAATAAATGGTTGGCGCATTCCAATATGGAAGATCCCCATGCCCATTGGTGGCGTGGTAGCACGCGATTTATTATGTGGTTAACCAATACCAGTTGGCGCCGTTTTTTCTGGATTTTTAGCCTCATTGCATTGCCCATTTATTTAGCATTTTTGTTTTTACCTAAGGCGGATTATTTACCTGAGGGAAATCGTAATCTGGTATTTGCTTTTATTTTGCCACCACCGGGCATTAATATCGACACCTTAGAAAAAGAAATGGGATTTGTGGTGGCTGAGCGGATGCAACCCTATGTGGATGGCACAGAAGATTTGGTAGTGGACAATTATTTTTTTGTGATTTTCAACGGAGGTGCGTTTATGGGAGTGCGTGCCAAAGATCCGTCGAGAACCGATGAGTTAGTGGGCTTAATTAATCGAGTCATTCAGGGATTTCCGGATACCATGGCGTTTGCCAAGCGTTCTTCACTTTTTGGTGGATTTGGCAGTGGCCGAACCATTGATATTAATATTCAAGGGCGAGATATTGAGTCATTGTTGCAAGCGGCACAGGCGGGGTTTGGTACCATTCGAGGTGCGCTGCCCGGGTCATCGGTCCGGCCTTTTCCTGGTCTGGACTTGGCTAACCCAGAATTACGTTTGCTGCCCGACGAGCGAAGAATCGCGGAAGCTGGGTGGGATCGAAGTCAATTAGCAAATATTGTCAGATCGCTAGGCAGTGGTTTATATGTGGGTGATTATTTTGATGGAGAACAGCGTCTCGATGTGATTTTGCGTAGTGAACTTTGGCAGACCCCTGAAGAGTTAGCGGCGATTCCTTTGGCGACACCAAATTCCGGCGTATTGCCTCTCGGTGAATTGGTGCAGTTGCAGCGTACGGCAGGGCCTGAAGAAATTCGCCGCATTGATCGACGGCGAACCATCACTTTACAAGTGACTCCACCGACTGAGATGTCCTTGGAAGAAGCGATTGCATTGCTCAGAGACAAAGTTGAGCCGGTGATTACCAGTTTGCTACCAGAGGATGGAACAGTGGAATATTCAGGAACAGCAGACCAATTGGAAACTGCCTTATTGAGTATGGGTGGCAGTTTCTTACTGGCGATTATTATTCTATATTTATTGATTAGTGCACTGTTTCGATCATTTAAAGATAGCTTGCTGGTGTTGATGACGATTCCATTAGCCACCATTGGCGGTGTATTGGCGTTAGCGATATTGAATACATTTTCGTTCCAGCCCATGGATTTGCTGACCATGATTGGTTTTATCATTTTATTGGGTTTAGTTGTCAATAACGCTATTTTGTTAGTTCATCAAACACGTGCCGCAGAGCGAGAAGGTTTGCATCGATCGGCTGCCGTTGAACAAGCGGTTCGGCTGCGTTTGCGTCCCATTTTAATGAGTACCTTAACAAGCATCTTTGGGATGTTGCCATTATTAGTTGTGCCGGGTGCGGGGGCTGAGCTTTATCGTGGTTTAGCCGCCGTTATCGTGGGAGGTATGTGCTTGAGTACCTTATTTACACTTATTTTGTTACCCAGCTTATTGCGCATTGGTGAGAATAGGTTCAAAGAAACTGAAGCAATCCCTTATAAAGCAGTCGCATAATACAAAAGGATGAACTGGTGAGTGAAAGTAATATTCCGTTTGATGATGATAGTGAGGAAGAGCGCCGCAGTTATTTTCGCATTGAGGAATGTGTATATATTGAATATCGCCCGGTAACTAATGATGAGCTAGCGCAGATAAAAAATCATAGTGGTAAGTACAAACCGAAAAAAGATGCGTTTACTGTTGAGTTAGAGCAGCTTGATCGTGAACTCAGTCCAATGTTAGCGCTTTTTCGCAGAGAAAATCCGAGTTTGGCTCAGTATTTAGAAGTTCTGAATAAAAAAATTGATGTGATTGCGTCACACTTGGTGTTTGATCAATTTAAAAAATCAGCGGAAGATAAAACCATCATTACCACAACCCGCACCATTGATATTAGTGAGGGTGGTGTTAGTTTTAATCGACCTGAACCATACGGTATTGGTGAGTACTTTCATATTAAGCTAGTGGTTGTGGATGCACGCTTTGGTATCGATACTTATGGGCGGGTTATCCATTGTAACTTGGAAGATTCTGATGGGGATAGACGAGTCTTCCGGATCGGGGTGGAGTTTCCTGTGCTTTACGAAAGCGATCGGAAATTACTAATACGCTATATTTTAGATCGCCAACGGGAGCTAATTCGCAAACGGAAGAGTTAGCCTTTCTACCGACATTGGGCAGCCTAGCGTTTGAAAATCGCGAAGGAAATTGATTTCACAAGGGTTTTCCTGACGGAGGTATAGGTCTGGCCATTGATATCGAGACATCAACTTGTGATTACACCGCGAGGCGAAGGCTCAGAGGTTGGGTTTTGTTTCAAAACACGCCCCTATACGCTCTGCATTCTCATCCCTGAAAATGAAGGTGTTTGAAACAAAACCCAACCCCTGAGCTGGAGTACGTCCTAAACTCGACTGGATATCAATGGCCAGACCTATAATACTTGTTGTATTGCCGACCGAAGAAAAATTCTTGTGGGATCCAGGTCTCAAGCGAGATCAAATGATAGGCTGCCCAATGTTGGTTTCTAATCCGCTATCTTGATTTCAATACTGTGCCGCCAAGATCGTTCAGCATGGGAGGGGATCTGTACGATGCCGGGTTTTGCAGAAAACTCACCGTCATACGCCAGTGGACTTGCGTAACCTTGCCAAGGCTCGATACATAAAAAATTCGCTCGTGATTTGCTCCATAGGCCTAAATGGGGAAAGTCAGCATAACGAATACGGAGGCGAGGGTAGTCTTGATCGATGATGCCATAGGTGAGTGAATGGCTTTGTAGTTGATCAAAGATTAACGCATCGTTTTCAAATAACTCATCGCTTAACATTAATGTGTCGAGACTCACCGGTGATGCTTGGCTGTCGGGTAATAATAAACCCGCTGATAAGCGGCGAACTGGTGTTTGTTCAGGTTTCTCAAATTGAATAAAGTGTTGGTTTTTTGTTTTATTCTCAGCAAGTGGCCACTTGAATGCTGGGTGAGCGCCGATGCTGACAGGCAGTGATATGGTGCTTGGGTTTCTGACTGTGTAATCGATGAATAATATATGTTCATGGAGTGTGTAACGAATGACCAGCTCAAAATCAAATGGGTAACGTACTTTACTGGCAGCGTTGCTTGATAATACAAATGCGATGGATACGTGATTGTGGTCTAATACAGCAAATTCGCTATCCCGGGCAAAACCATGCTGTGTGAGTGAAAATGGTTTATTTTGATGAATTAATTGATCATTTTTTAGTCGCCCTACCATGGGGAATAAGACAGGCGCATGTCGTGGCCAAATAGATGGCTCGGCTTGCCATAAGAATTCTTGATTATCGTTTGTGCATAACGACTGCATTTCAGCACCGAGGGTGTTGAATTTGACTGTTAAATATCCATCTGTAATCTGCATACGAGTAAGCGTTTGTTGGGTTGTGAGTGGCGCCCCGGAGACGACTCGAACGTCCGACCTGCCGCTTAGGAGGCGGCTGCTCTATCCTCTGAGCTACCGGGGCATTTTGGCTGTGGGTCTGGCAAACAATGAAGTGGTTTTGCTTCTCCGCTTACAGTGACTAAAAAATAAATCACTCATGGTAAATAGGCGAGTCCATTTGCAAAGCTTGCGCAGAGATTATGGCAATAATTGATTCACATGGCAATGCTTTTACACGCCATGTCTTTTGGATGTGTGTCCTTTATCAAGACATTTTATTTATCATGAAGTGATAACTTGTGTAACATAGCCCCATGAGTGAGAAAAAAAACCAAACTATTCAAAATATCGTTTTCCCTAAAAATTGGCCGACTTATGTGACAGATTTGTTTGTTCATTCAGCAAACATCGGGTTGCAGCCTGCGGCATTTTTTACTGCTGAAGATTCCGAAACATGGATGATGGATGTGGGGCAGATTATCTCAACACTAGAAAGCATCAGAGTGGATCGTGAGACTATCTGTGCAGCGATTATTTATCAAAGTTTTTGTGAACAATCGGTTGCTATCGAAAAAATAACACAGGTATTTGGTCAGGTCATTGCCAATTTGTATACTGAAACTGAGCGCTTATTGGTCGCTGAGCGAGATGGTTTTGCATTAAAGCAGTCATCGGAAAAGTCGCCGTCGGATTCGTCGAGCCAGCATATGATGTTGCTCTCGATGATGGGGGATGTTCGGGTTGTTTTTATCTTGTTAGCACACCAGTTATTGTGTCTGCGCAAAGCGAAAGATGCCAGTGAATCAGCAAAACGCTTGTTGGCACAAGAAACCCAAGATGTGTTTGCACCCTTAGCTAATCGATTAGGTATTGGACAGATTAAATGGGAATTAGAAGATTTTGCGTTTCGTTATCTAGAGCCTAAAAAATACAAAGAAATCGCCACGTTTTTAGAAGAACGGCGGGTTGATCGTGAGCAATATATCCAGCAAGTGGTGACTGAGCTACAACAAATTTTGCAGCAAGCAGAAATTCCTGCCAAGGTGTATGGGCGGCCAAAACATATCTATAGTATTTGGCGGAAAATGCGAAAAAAGCATTTGAAGTTTGATGAACTGTATGATGTACGAGCGGTACGCGTGTTAGTGGATGATTTGACACAATGTTATACGGCATTGAGTGTTGTGCATAGTCATTGGCCTTATATTGTGGGTGAATACGATGATTATATTGCTGCGCCTAAGAGAAACTTATACCAATCATTACATACGGCGGTGATGGGGCCGGATGATAAAGTGATAGAAATACAGATTCGTACTCAAGCGATGGATGAACATGCTGAACTTGGGGTGGCCGCGCATTGGCGCTATAAAGAAGGTTCTAAGCACGATAAAGAAGTTGAGCAGCATATTGAGTCGATTAGATCATTACTCAGTGCCAAAGAAAGCAATCATGCACCAGCGATGGTGCGTTCGCAACAACCGGGGCCATCGTCGGGTCGTATTTATGTGCTCACACCTCAAGGTTCAGTCATTAATTTAGCCAGTGGTGCGACACCACTGGATTTTGCTTACCATATCCATACGGATTTAGGCCATCGATGTAAAGGGGCGCGAGTCGATGGTCACATGGTGCCTCTGACAACCCAGTTAAGTAGTGGTCAGCAAGTCGAAATTATTTCATCCAAGAAAGGTCAACCGAGCCGAGACTGGCTGATTCTGCACTATGGTTATTTAAACACCCCACGTGCTAGAACAAAAGTTCGACATTGGTTTAAACTACAGTTTAAAGAAGAACATATGATTAATGGTCGCAATTTATTGGCGCGAGGAATCGAGCAGATGCCCATCGATCCACGGCAATTGCTGGCGGTGGCCAATAAATTCAATTTTAACCATGTGGATGAGCTCTATGCGGCCATTGGCCGGGGCGAATTAGGTGTTGTCCAGATTGCTAATTTATTAACGGCTGAGAAGGTTACCAAACAATCACTGAAAACCGACGTGCCAACGATATCCCGTGCCGCACATCAGATTGAGCGAGGTGTTGAGATTGAGGGGGTTGGTGATCTGCTTACAACCTTAGCTCGGTGCTGTAAACCGATGTCAGGCGATGCTGTGATTGGCTTTGTTACCCAAGGCCGAGGTGTTAGCATCCATCGTGCAGATTGTGTGAATGTGTCACAGCTAGAAAAAAACTACCCGGAAAGAATATTACAGGTTGCTTGGAGTCATCATCAGGACAAATTGTATGAGGTGGATATTGAAATTGATTCTGTCGATCGTGCTGGATTACTACGCGATATTACCTCGCTATTGGCTGGCGAGTATATTAATGTGCTGGGCGCCAATACTCGTTCAAATAAACGGAGCCATGAGGCAAAAATGTACATCAGTCTGCAAATAAAAAACAATGATCAGTTGAACAAAGTGGTTGCTAAATTGATGCAACTGCGTGGTGTATACAATGTGGCTCGTATGAAATGAGAAAAAATATGACATCTATGGATAAGTTATTGGCGATAATGGCGAGCTTGCGCGATCCCGATCAAGGATGTCCGTGGGATCGGGAACAAAGTTTTTCGAGTCTGCTTCCTCATACGCTTGAAGAAGCCTATGAAGTGGCTGAACTGATTGAACAGGGGAAGTTTGATAAATTAGCCAATGAATTGGGAGACTTATTGTTTCAGATTGTTTTTTATGCGCAGATTGCCAAAGAACAACAACTTTTCACTTTTGAGGATGTTGTTACTGAAATTACAGAAAAAATGCTAAGGCGCCACCCGCATGTTTTTGGTGATGAAACCATTAGTGATTCGCAGGAGCAAACCAAGCAATGGGAAAAATTAAAACAGCAAGAGCGAAGCGATCAATCAAGTCAGAGTCAACTCGATGGACTGAATTACCATTTACCTGCGGTGAGCTTCGCCAATAAATTACAAAAAAGAGCCGCGTTAACTGGTTTTGATTGGGCTAATATGCAAGATGTTTTTGCCAAAGTCGAGGAAGAGCTGCAAGAAACGGTCGAAGCTTGGCAAGCACAAGATGAGGCCGCACTCACTGAAGAGATTGGTGACTTGATGTTTGTCTGTGTGAATGTTGCACGTTATGCCAAGATCGATCCTGAGACAGCTTTACGAAAAGCCAATCGGAAATTTGAAAAACGTTTTCGCTATATGGAAACAGTCATTAAAGAAGAACACGGCAGTATGGATGCGTTATCGGTGGAGCAGATGGAAGCTTATTGGAATCAAGCAAAAAAATATACGTCATAAAAAATGCAAGCACGTTTCAATGATATTATAAAAAAAATCGAACACTGTATGTTGCGGGATCAGTATCAACTGCACAAACAGACTAAAAATTTACAACGATTGGCAGCCCATGGGAAACTGTCCTCAGCACAGCTTAGCCAGCTGGAACAAAAGATTCGTAAATCGATTGAACAGCATGATAATCGTCAAATCAACAAACCGACTTGTCAGTATCCCGATCATTTGCCGGTTGCTGAAAAGAAGCAAGAAATTATCGATGCGCTAAACGCGCATCCGGTGGTGATTGTTTGTGGTGAAACCGGTTCCGGTAAAACTACTCAACTGCCAAAAATTTGTTTGGAAATGGGGCGCGGAATCCGGGGAATGATTGGCCACACCCAGCCGCGGCGAGTGGCTGCTCGCAGTGTGGCGACTCGCATTGCCTCAGAATTAGAAGTGAGTCTTGGGCATGCCGTCGGTTATAAGGTTAGGTTTTCTGATAAAACCAGTGAACAAACCTATATTAAAATAATGACCGATGGCATCTTGTTAGCGGAAACTCAGTCGGATAAGTTTCTTGATCAATACGATACCATTATTATTGATGAAGCTCATGAACGCAGTTTAAATATTGATTTTTTGTTGGGTTATTTAAAACAAGTTATTCGCAAGCGTCGAGACTTGAAAGTCATTATCACCTCAGCAACGATTGAGACCGCACGGTTTTCTAAGCACTTTGATGATGCGCCTATTATTGAAGTGTTGGGGCGAACATATCCGGTTGATATTCATTACCAAGCCTTGTCAGGGGAGGATGATAATGAACGGGATAATCATGTGCAGCAAGGGATTATCGATGCCGTTGATGAATTGGTAGGTTATGGTCCGGGTGATATTTTAATTTTCTTGGCGGGTGAGCGAGACATTCGAGAAACGGCCGAAGCCTTGCGCAAATGTCATCCGCCTGAAACAGAAATTTTACCGATGTATGCGCGGTTGAGTGCCAAAGAGCAACAACGAATCTTTGAGAATCATCGAGGACGGCGTATTGTGTTGGCCACCAATGTGGCTGAAACATCATTAACGGTGCCAGGTATTCGTTATGTGATTGATCCGGGCTTTGCTCGTACCAGTCGATATAGTTATCGGACTAAAATACAACGTTTGCCCATTGAAAGAATATCGCAAGCCTCCGCCAACCAGCGGGCTGGCCGGTGTGGACGGGTGAGTGCCGGGGTTTGTATACGCTTATATTCTGAGGAAGATTATCAGGCGAGGATACAATATACCGAGCCGGAAATTCTGCGTACCAATTTAGCGGCGGTTATATTGCAGATGCTCCATCTTGGCTTGGGAGATATTGAGCAATTTCCGTTTATTGAACGGCCGGATAAACGATCGATAACAGATGGTTATAAACTGTTACATGAGTTAGGTGCCGTCGATGATAGCAATCGTCTGACCCCAGTGGGTAAACAACTGGCAAAAATTCCGGTTGATCCTAAATTGGGCCGCATGATCATAACGGCAATGAAAGAAAATTGTTTGCATGAAATACTCATTATTACCTCGATTTTGAGCATCCAGGACCCAAGAGAAAGGCCTTTGGATGCGCAAAAAAAAGCAGATGAAAAACATCGGCGATTTATCGATGAGCATTCTGATTTTATGACGCTGGTTAATTTGTGGGGGTATTTACAAGAGCAATCCAGGCATTTAACGCAAAACAAATTCAGACAGCTATGTAAGTCTGATTATCTATCTTATATTCGTGTTAAAGAGTGGTGGGATGTTTATAAACAATTAAAAGCGCATTGCACCGCAGCGGGTATACGATTGAACGATCAAGTCGGAGATTATCATTCGATACACTGTGCATTGTTATCTGGTTTATTAGCACAGATTGGTTTTAAAAGTGATGATCAAACTTACCTGGGTACGCGTGGCTTGAAGTTTAATATTTTTCCGGGCTCAGCATTGTTTAAAAAATCCCCTAAATGGTTAGTGGCTGCTGAAATTTTGGAAACTGCTCGGATATATGCGCGCACGGTTGCTAAAATTGAACCGATGTGGATTGAACAACTTGCTCCGCACTTGGTAAAGCGTAGTTATTATGATGCGCATTGGGAAAAACGGCCCGCGCAAGTGGCGGCGTATGAGCGGGTTTCGTTATATGGGCTGACATTGGTGGCCAAGCGTAAAGTTAACTATGGTCCGATTGACCCCCAAGTGGCGCGTGAAGTGTTTATTCGGCATGCATTAGTCGATGGCGAGTTTTTCACGCGGGCGGCATTTATGCAGCACAATAAATCGATGATAGAAGAAATAAAAAATTTGGAAGCCAAGGTGCGGCGCCAAGATATTTTAGTCGATGACGAGACGATCTATCAGTTTTTTGATGAACGATTACCTGAAGGAGTTTATTCGGGGTCAGGTTTTGAAAAATGGAGAAAAAATAAAGAAAAAGACAACGCGAATTATTTATTCCTCGACAAAGCGAGCTTAATCAGAACATCATCAGATAATCAACTTGAAGAGCGGTTTCCTGATCAGCTAGTCGTTGAACAAGCCGCATTCCCTCTCAGCTATCACTTTGAACCAAGTAAAGACATTGATGGGGTGACGACGAAAATTCCGATCACTATGTTGAACCAAGTGACACATCGTCATTTTGATAGTTTGGTGCCTGGTTTAGTTGAAGAAAAAATTAGCTTGCTATTAAAATCGCTGCCTAAGCTGTTACGTAAGCAGCTTGTGCCCATTCCACAATTTGCCAAACAGTGCGCCCAACAATTCGATTCAATGGATGATCCGTTGATTGAATGGCTCACCCAATATATTAGAAAAACCAAAGGAATCGATATTCCCATCGATAGTTGGCACTTAGAAAATATGCCAGACTATTTATTTATGCGTTATGAAATTGTCGGTGAACAAAATAAGATATTAGCCACGGGGCGAGATTTAGACAAGCTACGGACAGAATTAGGTGATCGGACGCAAGCCGTGTTCCAAGCATTACCAAAAACTGATTGGCAGCGTGAAAATATTTTAGCGTGGGATTTTGGTAATATACCCGAGCATATTGAGCTGGTTCAGCAAGAGATGCGAATCAAAGCCTATCCAGTATTATTGGACTGTCAAAATTCAGTGTCGTTGACTGTGATGGATAACCAGGCCGAAGCACGTATTCTCCATAAAAAAGGTGTGCGACGTTTATTGATGTTATCCATCGCCAAGCAAACCAAATATTTGATGCGAAATTTACGGAATATCGATCAGCTGTGTTTGCAATATAGTGTCATTGGTGCTTGCCATTCATTAAAAGAAGATTTGATCAGTGCGATTTTTGATCAGGTCTTTCAGCTCAGAAGCGCGGATATTCGACAGCAAGATGAATTTGAAAAAAAACTGGCAGCGGGGCAAGCTCGGTTAATTGATGAAGCCAATACGTTTTGTACCATTGTTGATCGGGTGTTGGCGGAATATCATCAGCTTATGCAGCAAATGAAGAAAAATAAATCTCGTGTATCCAGTGATGCATGGCAAGATATCAATGATCAATTAAAGTATTTGATATATGATGGTTTTGTGGTGGAGACAGATAAAACTTGGCTATTACGCTTGCCTGTCTATTTGCGAGCCATCAATAAACGGATTGAGAAGTTTTCAAGCACACCCGAGCGTGATCAAAGTCAGAGATTGCAATTATCGCCATTATGGGAGCATTGTAAGTCACATTTCGATAAACAAGCATTACAGAAAATGACCAATCTTGAATTTGAAAAATTTCGTTGGATGGTTGAAGAAATGCGGGTCTCTTTTTTTGCGCAAGAATTAAAAACAGCATTTCCAGTTTCTATCAAGCGCTTGAAAGATCAGTGGGAGCAAGTATTGAAAAATTATTCAGGCCGGCCTGGGTAAATTATTTTTTACTTGTTAAATCCGTAGTACATCCATGTACCTGCGTTTGAGTTATCTATCAAGGGATAAGCGACCTCTTGGTTAAGATATGAAACGGCAGGAAGGTTGGGTGTGATTGAGCCATTTTTCAGGGAAGGTTTCTTTGTCACATCGCATTAAAGCGGCGGGTACATTGCTAAGACTGGCAAGTTGGTTGCTGCGGGCAACGACTCGCATCCCAAAAATTTTTTTATAGAAGCTTTCATGGGTTTGGTTGAGCATTGATACATTGGTCGTGGCACCCGCATAAGAGGCGACAATGATGGCATTTTTTATTAACTCGATGACAAGTTTGGGGCTTGATCGGTATTCTTTGTGGACGACAAGACGCCATACAGTGGCGATTTTTCGATTTTCTTGGCGAATGGCATCATACTCATGCATGAACGCTTCATCCATGGGGACACTGTGTTCATTGTCTAAGGTGACAGAGACAGTGCCAATGGGTTTGTCACCATCGTGTGCAATTAAAATAGTTGTTTCTTTTAAGTTATCCAGGTTTTCAAAATAGACGAGTTTGCCTTCTTTTTGTGGTTCTGCATAACCTTGTTCAACGTAAGCATCATGCACTAAACGATAAACATCATCACGATCTTTCTGGTTGTGCACTGAGGTAATGCGGTGTTGTTTTTTACCGGGGAAATAGGATGTCGGAATTGAGTTTAAATTGCGCTTACGTGGTAATGTCGTGATTCGTTTGTCCAGTGCTTGTAACGACAAATTGCTGTGTTTCATTTGAATTGTATTTATCATTGCAGTATTCATGTCTAACCCTTTGCGTTGTTCACAACCGTTGCTAGGTATAGTTGTGATGTGTCTCTAATAATTTAATGAAAACTCGTCACTTGTAACTAGAGAAGCAGAGGGTGTGCCAATGTGGTAGCCTTGAGCATAATCCACTTGATATTCTCGTAAGATATTCAACGTTTCTTCCGTTTCAACGAACTCGGCAATGGTTTTCTTGCCGAAACCTTTAGCAACATCACATAAGGCTTTAACGAGTATTTGGTCATCATAACTTTGCGCAATTTGGCGAATGAAGGAACCGTCAATTTTTATATAATCAAAGGGAAGTTCTTTTAAATAGTTAAAAGACGAAAAGCCGACACCAAAATCATCCAGTGCGAATTGACAGCCTAGTTTTTTAATGGCATGCATTAAAATGCGCGAGCCGGTGAGATCGGCAAGTGCGGCGGTTTCGGTGACTTCAAAAATGAGGTACTCTGGCGGTAGCTGGGTTTGCTCTAAGAGTTTTTTGAGTAGCGGTAATAACTCGGGGTCACTAAAAGAATGAGCCGATAGGTTAACCGAAAAAATATGTACCGTTGAGGATGCGTTGAACTCTGCAATTTTGGTGAGTGCTTGATGCAGAACCATATGATCAATGGCGCGTATGAGTCCGGTGCGCTCTGCTACCTCAATGAACATGCCCGGTGCTAATAAATTACCTTGGCTGTCTAGCATTCTGAGGAGGACTTCATAATGTGATATATGGTCTGTTGTGATGTTTAAAATAGGTTGAAACAATAATGTGAAACGATTTTCAGCAAGGGCATTTTCAATGCGTTGTTTCCAGTACACGTGGGCATGTAGTCGTTCTTTATCAAATTCATCGTTGGTGAATAAGTGCCAGCGGCCGCGGCCGGCATCTTTGGCGCGATACATGGCAAGATCTGCATTGGACAATAGGTCCTTGGTATCTTGACCGTGCTCAGGAAATAAGGCAATGCCAATGCTTGCAGAGACCTTGTGTCTTCTTTTGCCAATGGAAAGCTCGATATTGTCTAATTCTTCATTTATTTTTTGCGCGACTCTGATGGTATCTTGTTGGTCGATTTCTGGAATGACAATGGTGAATTCATCACCGCCTAATCGTGCAAGGATATCCGAGCTTCGCAGCAGCTTTTTTAATTTATGAGACACTTCTATTAATAGTGTGTCGCCGGCCTGATGACCGCTGGTATCGTTGATGAATTTAAATTGATCAAGGTCAATGAAGAAAATCGCACCGGTATGTTTGTATCGTTTGCCTTGTTCGAGGATTCTCTCAATTTCTTCTTGTAAACGGCGCCGATTGAAAAGTCCAGTGAGCGGATCATGATCAGCGAGCCAAGCGAGGCGGTGCTCAGCTTCTTTTCGTTCAGTAATGTCAAGCCCGACGGATAACATCACCGGGTCTTTATTGCTTGATGCATTTAAATGGGAGTGTAACCAAACCACGTTACGTTTCGCGCCATGTTTACAAGTCACGGTCGTTTCTAATTGAATTTGTTGGCGAATCCCCAGCGCGACTTCGGTTAATAAGCGATTGTGGCTGGAAATGTTATTAATATTGCTCAGTGTTTTTGAAAAACTTCTGCCTGCCAGGTCCTCATTGGTATAACCGGTGGTTTTTGATCCATAGTCGTTAATCAGTAAAATATTGCCCAGTTTGTCTTGGGTAATAATAATCACCTGTGCATTATCAAATAGATGTTTGATAAAGTCTCTTTCACTGGCAAGTTCCTGAATTTTATCGGCTAGCGAACCGGTTTGTGCCTGGACTTCATTTTCTAAGTCTTCCAATTGGTAGGAAAGATCAATGGCTGTTTGGCTCATCAAATCAATTTCATCTTTTAAATAAGATTGATTGTGAGATTTCTTAATGTTAGCTCGTGCGTCGTTAAATGCTCTCTCTGCAAGCAACGGTAAGTTAGAGGCAGTATTTTTGAGTCGTGTGAGTGGTTGCCAAAGAATCAATAACAGGGCGGATGAGGATAATAACAGTCCGATAATACCTGTCCCTATATTTTGTACAGCTGCCGCATCAATTTCTGCTAAGTAATCGGTGACATCGGCAATGGTGACAATATAACCCTCACCAATGATGGTGAAGTTTTCAAAACGGGTGGCTTTGATTTCGAAAGCGCGATGCTCATATTGGATCACGATGCCTTCACGTGTATCCTGAATTGATGATGTTTGTTCTGCTGCGATACGGATCAATGGAATATTCTTTGGAAGATCGGTTAATGCGGTAACGCGAGAGCGCCAGTTGGCTTGGGTCAATTCGCTATTACTGATGGGTTGAGTCAAGTTGTCTTGATTGGCCTTTACTAAAATCCCGACATCAACATCGGTAAATTGTTTGAAGCTCAATATGGCATCGGCTAATGACGAACCAATGATCGCGGCACCGACAGTAAAACCATCATTCAATAGCGGCACTACGGCAAATTGAATACAGCTGTTACGGCAGTCGAGTAGTGGTAAGGGTTGCTCTAAATCGATGGCTTTTTTAGCGAGCAGGGCAAGTTCTGGTTGGTTTTGTAAATGATTGGTTTGTCCCCAATTAGCAATCAGTTTGGCATTGGCATTATAAAAACCAATGGTGTCTATATTTTGCTCGATTTGTAATGGATACCAGTGAATATTAAAGTGCTTAAATAGGGATTCTGCATCAAAAATATTGAGTGCTTCATTCATGCCTTCCAGGGAAGGCAATATACCGCCAACTTTTTGTAAGCTAATAAAAGCTTGTTGAATCAGTGCGGTAATTTCATTATTAAAACGTATGTGTTGTTGTTTGCGTTGCTCTATGAATTGTGACTTTAAGCCTGTGTAATTAATAATGGGAAAGACGGAGTTAATGCACAGTAACAATAAACCCAGAATTAAAACCGCTTTCCATTTAAGGCTTAAGTACGGAGGCATTGATAATTTGTCTACTTTCCTTTCTATCATAAATAATTTGGCAGGTTATTAGTCGTTCAAAATTTTTCACTTTATTAAATAGCAAAGTGTTAACCATGCTTAAATTTAGGCCGAAATCAAAACGATATTAACTTATCCTATCGCATTGAGAGAGGCTTAGAAAGCCTGTTATGGTTACGTTTGGTTATATGTATTTATCATAGATGTTATTTTCATCAGACTCGGATTAAAAAGAGTAGGTGGCCGAGAGAGCAAATAATCGCCACCGGCGTTGAGTTTCATTAGCATCGGGATTATCACTTTGTGGCAACCAACCAGTACCGTCGATAAAATGGATTTCACTACGCAGTTGGATATGCCGATTTATGGTCCAACTTAAGCCAACGGTCCAGTCTTTGGCGAAATAGTTGTGGCGAGGTTTTTCCCTGGTGAGAGCGTTTTTAGTGCCGCTGCGATCTTCGATATCTTGGTATAACACATCATAACGTATGATGGCCTCTAAGCTCTTCAAAAACCGGTAGCGTCCTTGTATGTAGTAACTTTCTCCTGTGATGGTTCGGTCGAGTTGGGTGTTGTTAAAACCGTCTAGGCTAGTTTTTCGCCGAGCATATTCCATGGTAACGCTCCAAAACTCGTCGTTGATCTGGAGTGAGGCAATCCATGGGGTAAAATTAATTTTGCCGGGCGCTGGTTCGCCGGTTACACCGGCTTGTTTATATTTCATGTTGAGTTGAGAACGAGTTAGTGACACACGATATCGTTCATTGTTTTCTTGGTACTGTATTTTGCCCGCATAAGATATGTCTTCGCGTAACTTCCCAGGTAAATCTTTGTCAAATACAAAATGCTCTATATCCGCATCATCCACATTGGGGGAGCCACCGCCAAATTCAAAGGATACCTCCCCGGCATTGGTGCGATAAGCGCCGGCAAATAACAAACTGTCTGCGGATAATGTCAGATTTCGAGTTCGTTCAAAGTAAATCGATTGGGGGAGAAACACGCTTGGTCGAGTGACGGGTACGTCGCGTGTTTCATTGTAAAATCCATAAGGTATTTTGACGCGGCCCAGGCGTAGGGAGGCTCTGGAGTTTTCTTGAGAATAAAAATTATAGTCGATCACACCATAGTCAAGCTGAATATCTCCGTCATCACTTTGGCCGGCACGTCGTGAAATGAGTTGACCAAAAATGTGTAAATCGGCAGTGATTTGCATTGAGCCGTTTAAACCAATTTCCCGAAAATCTAAGCTGCCGCCGCTGTCACTATCACCAAAGAAATGATTTTTCGAGGTGTGGATAAACGTTTGGCTTGCAAAGCCATGGACTTGAATGGTGTCGGTTAGGTTGACCGCCAAACAATTGACGGTGGATGCGATAAAGCTTCCACATGTCGCAACAAACCCAAGCAGGAGTGATTTGTTATTTGATTTGTATAGACCGGACCTGGTCATTTAATAAACTCCTGTCAATGTACCCGATGGCGCCTGAAGTGGTAGCAATGCGCACTAGCATTTGTTCCGTCGAAGCAACTTCAATGGGGGCTTGCCCTGTGCCTGAATAAACTAAACGATTCCAGGCGCGCTTAAGCTGGTGTGGGAAAGCATTTAATATGAGTTTGCAAAATTCGATGTGTAAGGGGTGCTCATCGCTTAAGATAAATACCTTGATAGGCGTTCCATTTGGCCATTTTCGCAAGCGCATGCCGAAGATTGCTTGCAGGGTACTTTTACTGAGTTCGGTTTGGGGGACGGAGGCATTGATGATGACAGTATCACTGGAGTGGGCGATTCCAGGAATAACAATACCCAAAGTACCCAGCAAAATGATCCCGAGTAGTGAATAAATCTTTCTTTTAAAACGCCGAGACTTTTTCACTTAAATTCCATGTCGTTATTTTACTTTATTTAATTAGTATATTTACTGAAAGTGTCAAGTTTAGTTATAAAGTTAAGTGAAAAAAGCAATAAAAAGTATATGTTAGTTAATTATATAGCATAAAAAAAGTGACGATATTTGTCACCTTGATTAAACTCCCTTCATTTGGCTCTCTGCGTGAACAAGCTGACGTAGCTTGTAATAAAAGTCGCTAGCTTGGGTTGTTGGATACAGCCGTTGTTTTTCAATCGAGTATTGCTGATGAATTGCAATTGTTGAATAAATATCATCATTGTATGCTAATACCTACGCGAAAGGTATACTTGAGTATATAGCAGTAACGAGTGCAGATATGAAGTGTGGAAGTGAAGGAGGCAACGGTTTGGTGTATTACTCAGTTGCTTTCGCAAATATAAGGCAAGCTATGTTTGCGGTTGTCGCAGCCTACTTTAAAGTGATTCTATCAGGTTGATTATGCGAAATTTATTTGCTCCATCAATGAGGAAAAGCAGCATTTGTGTCTGCACTAAAAATCACCTGGAATGGGTTTTTTTTGTACAGTCTGGCTTAAAAATTAGCCTGAGTTTTTTTATTGGCGGGTGGTTATGTTTTCATCCTGTTTTATATGCCGGGGAACCTGTTGCAGCCAAGACTATTCTTGCGGGAGATTATTCATTTACTAAAGAATATTTATCTTGGTTGATCAAAGAGGAACAAGATGATAATGATATTCCGGCCATAAGCATTGCCTTGGTGAATGATCAGCAACTGATTTGGGCGGAAGGTTTTGGTTATGCTAATAAAGCGCAAAAAATAAAAGCGATGGCAACCACAACGTATCGAACTGGCTCAATATCGGCGCTGTTTACCGCGTTAGCCATTTTGAAATATGTTGAACAGGGGACGTTGGACCTAGATCGTGCGTTATCCTTTTATTTGCCAGATTTTCGTATCAAGAGGCATGACTCGCAAGTGAGAGATATTACGCTGCGTGATATGTTAAGTCATCACTCTGGGTTACCTATGAGTTATTTCAAAGGTATGTGGTCGATGTCACCCGAGCCGCTCACGGGATTGCTTGAAAAACTTTCTAACACCTATGCGGCCTATTCGCCTGGTTTTATTTATTCGTATTCTAATGTGGCTTATTCGTTATTAGGTTTGCTCATTGAAAGGCAAAGTCAGCAACCTTTTGAACAATATATGCAAAAGCAGGTATTCGGCCCTTTGGGAATGTCGCTTTCTTCTTTTGTTTTATCTCCACAGGTGAATGCGCATTTGGCCAAGGGATATCGGGATGGCAAGCTTGAAGATTTTTTTGCAGTGCGGGATTATCCGGCATTAGGTCTCTATAGTAACGTCATCGATTTAGCTAAATTCTTGTCAATGGTATTGAATCATGGAGTGATCAATGGCCGATCTTTTATACGAAAGTCGTTGTTAGATGAGATGATCACCCGTCAAAATGGAGCCCGCTCTTTAGGGTTGAGTTCGATAGGATTGGGGTGGCGACTCGATCAGAGAATGACTGAACACCATGAGGAGATTGCTTGGACGTATGGGGCTACGTTATTGCATCGCAGTCGTATCACCTTGATGCCTAAGCATGGTTTGGGGGTGGTCGTGTTAGCCAATTCAACAAGCAGTTTTAAGAGCCTGGAAAAAATAACAAACAAGGCTCTGGCGTTATTGTTACAGGCAAAAACAGCAAAGTCTATTAAGGATTCCCAGCCTGCCCCAAATCAATTACCTAAATTTGTGGGGCTACATCAAGACTATGCCAGTGTTTATGCCACAAGGATTGGATTAATCAATACGGACATCCGAAAAAAGTATATTGAAGCGAATGTGTTAGGCTGGGATTTTCGTTTAAAACCGCGCGCCGATAACTGGTATGATATACAGTATCGGTTTTTAGGGTTCATTCCTATTGGCATGCATTGGGTCGCCGACGTGCAAGTGGCACCTGCCCGGATTCTGGAACGAGATGTCATTATTGCGCGTTATCAAGGACAAAGCTACTTATTTGGGGAGCCATTACTGCGTTACGAAGTACCCTCAGTCTGGCAACAAAGAGTGGGTCGTTATGAGATTGATAATCGAGATGAAATCACCGACTTGTTAGACATAAAACGTGGCAAATTAGCTATGGAGGGTGAGTGGTTGGTATTTTCCTACGAGGTGTCAAATTGGTTCTCGGTGAGGTTCAAATTACCCATCCAACCTTTATCTGACACGCAGGCCATTATACCAGGTTTGGGAACGGGGTTAAATGAAACGCTGCATGTTGTTAACGATGGAAAGCAAGAAAAACTCTTTTATTCAGGATATTATTTAGTGAGAAAGTGACGAGATGTGGTCGCGCTAACCAGATCCGAGGGCGGGTTCATTCAGCACTTATCAATACTTTTTATACTGCATGAGAATTTTGCATTAGGGGCTAATGGTTACGATGTTAGGTTTTTATTAGCATATAGTATAAAATTATAAATAGGGGATTAGTTTAGGAGTGAAAATTAAATCACTTATCTATGTTGTCTGCTTGTGGTGGGTGTCATTGCCATTGACCCAATCGTGCCTACCAAATAACAAGGCTGCGCAACTTGCATAAGCCATTTTATTGTCACTTATTGTTATGTCGTGCTGGTTTGGCTTTTGATTTCACGGGGGGGGGGGTTCTTTAGTCGGTAACACTAACTGATTCCTTTCTTTAGCAAAATCACGGTGAAATCATATTTCTTTGCGATTGTTCAGGGTTATATCTAAGATTAAGCGAGACCGATTAAGAGGTTTGCCCTGATATGTAAAAGCATGGACAAGCATTGTGTTTGGGCCGTGTAGCGGACTCGTGATGCAGTACCTTCTTTTGACTTCTGGTACATAGCAATAAACAGGTAAAGACGAAAGCTATTTATTTTCTATATCCCAGCATCGGAAAGTATTGAGTATGGTCATAGCCAACGAACATTAACAAGGAGGGCGGTATAATGCGCAGATATATTCGGCATCCTTCAGATATCCCAATTGACATAGAGTTTCAAGATTCATTGAAATGCCAAACCGATACATTGAGTAATATTAGTTTAGGTGGTTTGTCGTTTCATTCGAATTCCTGTATTGATGAAGGTACCCCTTTATTGATTAAAATTCCTTTTGGCACCCCTGCATTTGAAGCGCACTGTCGAGTGGTATGGTGTAAAAAACTAGGCCAATTTTTTGAGTTAGGTGTTGAATTGTTGGATAAAAATGATGCCTACCGAGCACGTATGATTGAGCAGGTTTGTCACATTGAGCATTACAAGAGAGAGGTTTTGACTGAAGAGGGGAGAGAGTTGAGCGGCGAACAGGCGGCGGCTGAATGGATTCAAAAATACGCAAAAGATTTTCCGCAAATTGTTGCCTTAGAAGACTAAATGCGAGAGTAAGACATTGCGTAGTCTATTCCCTTAATTTGTTAGTCTGAAACCTCAGTTGATGCCCATATAGTGCAAATCTGTCTCTTGCGCTTCGGTGTGGCGTTCAACTGAGGTTATTTAGTTATTCCTTGATTACGGCACTAGGTCAAACGTATTTTCATTAGCGATAATATCATCGTCATTGAACCATTGGCCATCCGCGCCCGGATCGTTAAATGTTTTGCTGCCCACAAGATGTTGGGTTGAGTCATAGATGTGCACATGGTAAAGGCGAATTTCATCGTCAGCTGTAAAGCAAGTGGCATCCGCTCCAGGTCGAAAACTGACAGTTTGGTTTTCTGAGCCATCGGCATTCTGGCTGATTTCTGAGCAGTTGGCGATACGGTCATCTGCACTAAAATATATGTTATCGGGACCGGGACCACCGTGAAAAAGGATGACCTGATTTAACAAGTTTTGAGCATTATAAAAATATTGGTGATAGTAACTGACTGCGTCATCGGCGGTGAAGCGAGTCAGATCGGGGCCTGGATTTCGGTAGAAGGTATGTTGCTCCGGTTGGCCTTGCGTATTAAACGTTTGGGTGGAAAAGTGACCGACGAGATTATCCTCATTGGTAAACCAGTCGCCATCAGCACCTGGATCGCTGTATTGAATCCATTCCTCATCACCATTCGCATTGGTGGTTTGTGCGGTGGTCCAGCGCAGTTCATCGTCGCTTGTGAACCACACAGCATCAATACCTGGTTTGACATAAGCCGCATTACCAATGACATTGCCGGCTGAGTCTAAAACGTCATTACGGTAAAAACGTACCAAGTCATCCTCCGTCAGCCAGACGAGATCTGGGCCTGCTCCGGTGTAGAGTATCGAATTGGTTTGAATACCGTTTTTTAATGCACTAAATTCAACATAACTACCAATTTCATCATCACCGTTGAACCATGTTCCATCCGCCCCCGGCGTGATATAGCGTAAGCGGCGTGTGCGTTGGCCAAGTTGGTATTCGAAAGCGCTATAAGCGTGGATTACCCCGGCACGATAATCAATGTGCTGCACAACTTGAGTTTCTCCCGTGCTGGCAGGGGTCACTGTGCCGCTGGTTGCTGAGCGGCTGCGAGTTTGCGACACTTTGGCCGCATAGGCCGCATCTGAAATGGCGGCTTTGGTTGTCATCGCCATGGAATCCCCAGAAGTCCCTGTTGGATCGATGTTATTAATGGGATCTCCTTTTTCTTCGGCAAGCAACATGACGGATTGATTACCTTGTTTACTATTCGTTGATGTTTGTTTCGATACGATTGGTTGAGATTCACTGCAACCTGTAATAATAGCAATAATAGCAAGCGTACTTATGGTTTGTTTCATTGGCATACCCCTCTCCTCTATGATTTACCGTCCACATTTATTAAATAACTAAATAACCCGATGGATACACCTGAATAAAATAATGTGCTGTTAATTGTCGGGAATTTGAATTTACAACGTTGCTTAGTTGTTATTATGTTTTTTAGGCAAAGACTTTTTGAGTAACGGCTATTTTTATTTTTGTCTAATCACTAATTATAACCGGTTTGATATAAAATGCAGCAAAAGGTTGCGCTGTTTTGTTGTTTTAATACCTTTGTTTATTGTCATGTTTTATGGCTGTTTGTACGACTTTTCCCTGGCGGTAGGCGCGGATGTTAACTTACGTGTAAAAAGTGTTCTCCATTATGGCAGCATATGATTTTTTCTGTGGTATTTATTACGAAGAGCAAGTCGCTTTCCCCGAGCAACAAAGCACTAAATCTCAAGTGCTTTGGGTATATTATACCTAGCATGTGCTAAACATTAAGAGGGAAGTTGTGGGGGAATGATTGCCCATGCTTCATTTGATACTGTAAAGAGTTTATTCAATTCACCTTGGAAAACATATCTACTTGCGGGGCATTGTGGAAAAATATTTGAGAGTCATTGAATGTGGAGTTATTGATCCGCTCAAATCCCAGGCGATTTATCATGGATTGGCCTCTTCGTTGTCCAATGAGTGCCAGCCGATATTGGTTATTAGTCAGCCAAGTCAGCCGTATGTTTGTATTGGTTTGCATCAGGATCTTGATGAAATTGATGTCAGCTATTGCCAAAAAAATAACTTGCCGATTATTCGCCGCCACGTGGGTGGTGGTACCGTGTATCTTGATCAGCACCAGCTTTTTTTTCACTTTGTTTTTCCACAAAAAAAAGCACCCAACAGGATAGCGGATTTATATCCATTTTTTATTCGTCCGGTGATTGAAACGTATCAGGCATTCGGCATTAAGGCCTACCTTAAGTTGCCTAATGATATCCAGGTGAATGGCCGTAAACTGGGTGGAACAGGCGCGGCTACCATTGAGAATGCCACGGTCATGGTGGGCAGTTTTTTATATGACTTTGACTATCAAACCATGGGCGATTGTCTGAATGTGCCATCGGCTGAGTTTCGCCAAACATTCATTGAGTTATTGCGCGAGCATATGACAACCATTCAACAATCCATCAGACCAGTGCCTACCTATCAGCAATTAACAGCTATTTTTCTGCAAAATATCCAGCAGCATTGTCAATTGTCAATCCAGCCAAGCCAATTAATGTCGCGGGAGTATGAGCAAATTAGTATGGCTGAAAATGAGTTGGCGTCACCGGAATGGCTATTTCAGCCTGGGCGGCGGCTGATTCCGAACGGTGTTAAAATTGCCTCTCATACTTATTTATTGGAGATCAATTTGCCGAGTATGGGGGATGAAATGCGAATGCTTTTGTTGCAAAAAGATGGTAAGGTAGGCGGGTGTCAATTGGTTAACCAGGTGGGCCTGCGCGTTTATTCTGATGTCTTTGAGAGGCTAAGCGGTGTTGCATTAACTGAGTGCGCATTACACAAGCATTTTATGCGTTTGTCTACCGGTAACGTAAATGATGTTCATGGTCTTATGAATCCTCAAATTATCAGAGATATTTTATCTGGGATATGTCGTATCGATCTATAGCTTAAAGCAAATCGGCAATAAAAACACGGGCGCTTTTACAGTCTCATTCTTCGTTTGTTTTTACCTGCATAAAGACACGTTTTGATTTTATCTCCAGGCGATAGATAGATGTGTTTATCGAGATGCTCATTGAGTATGAGCATGTACATAAAAATGATTCAACCTTAATCAGGTTTTCACATGGTGACTAGACTGGCATTTTTCTCCGATATCATTACCAGCTTTTCTTACTTTAAACCGTATTTACTGCCTGATAAGCATTACGCTTTTTTGGTTTTGTTAGGTATTGTTGGTATTGCGGTAAGCAATACAGCGCTCATTTGGTATTTAGGGGTGCCGTTTGACATTTTAGCATCTGCCGATTACTCCAGATTAGTTGCCTCATTGATTACGCTAATTATTATCATATTGCTTAATCAAGTGCTATTGTTTTGGTCTACGCTGGCGAGTAATTGGATTGGGTTGCGCTTTGTTGGGCGCGTTCGGCAAGAAGTTCTTGCCCGTTTTATGATGTTCTCTATTATGCAAACCAATCGTTACAGCAAAGGGGATTTGCTGGCGCGCATGAGTCACGATGTGGATAAAACCCAAGACTTATTTATTGAGTTACCGTTTTTTTTGGTTTCTCATTTGACGACGGCATTGCTTTATTGTTTGATGTTATTTTGGATCGATTGGCGATTAGCGTTGCTTGCCTTTCTTTTATCGCCGTTTTTTCTTTGGCATCAGCAGTTTTTTGGAAAACGGAAAAAACAAGCAGCGGCTCAGTTTTTAAAAAAAAATGGGACATTGCTTGCCTACGAAGAAAAGACCTTGACACATCTGCGAGGCATTAATGCTTTTGATGCTGCCAAGCAAGTCAAAAACGGTCATGAAAAATCTTTTGCTCAAGCATTTCGGTGGGCAATGAAAGAGCGCTGGTTAGATGTTGCTTTTTCATCGAGCTTTTCTTTCCTTATTTATTCCATGGGTCTCATCATCATTTATGCGGGTGTTAAGAGCATACAGGCCGGTGACTTGTCATTAGGTGCCTTGATCAGTTTTTTATTGTATTTAGGATATTCATCAGTGCCAGTGCGTGGCATTGCTCAGGCACCTTTTCAAGCGCAAGCTGATTTGGCCGCAGCGCATCGTGTTATTGAACCCTTTAGGATGACCTCTTCCACTATCAATGATGCGCGTGCGCTTAAACCTTTAAATATTACCCAAGGTGACATTACATTTAACGATGTGACATTTGCTTATGATGAATGTGAGCCATTGTTTAATCATTTAGACTTCACCATCGCTGGTGGGAAAACGGTCGCTATTGTTGGTCGCAGTGGCGTTGGCAAGACGACCTTGGCTCATTTACTGATGCGATTTTATGATCCAAATTCAGGGATAATTTGTATTGATGGACAAGATCTTCAGGCGGTAAGTATAGAGTCGATTCGTAAGCATATTGCTATTGTGTGGCAAGGTCCGGTGATTATTCATGAGACTGCGCGGGAGAATCTTCTCATTGCGAAACCTAACGCAACTGAACAAGAGTTGGTGCAAGCTTGCGAAATGAGTCATTGTTGGGAGTTTATTCAAAAATGGCCGCTTGGGTTAGATACCCTGGTTGGTAACAGTGGTCAGCTCATGTCAACCGGGCAAATGCAGCGATTTTCCTTGGCACAGGTATTTTTGCGAGATCCAAAAATTTTAGTACTCGATGAAGTGAGTTCTGCGTTAGATAGCCAAACAGAAAAAAAAATAATAAATGTCATTCATCAATTATCTGCTCAGCGAACAACGATTATTATTGCACATCGTTATGCTTCCATACGGGCGGCAGATTATATTATTTATCTGAATGATGATGGCAGTGTGAGCCAAGGAACGCATCAGGATTTATTAACACATCATGCAGCGTATCGGGAAGCGGTACGCTGGCAATTCGGTGAACAAGCTGTAGGTTGATGATTCTCTGATATTTTTTTAAAACACAATGAATTGGCAAGCTTGGTTTTATCAATGACTAGACTTAGTCCGCTGGGGGCGGCGCAAATTTTTTACCGTCCATTGGGTAATTTTGTGTTTATTGCCTCGGGATGTTTCCAGTGCTTTAGCTTCATTTCTCATGCCCGTCAGGCTTTTCCCGATAGACCCTGTTGGATGTATATGATTTTGTTTATCTTGAGATTCTATCGCTGCATATATGAATCCTGCGATTGCTACAATGATTAGCATGGTGACAAGCAACGTTGACAAGATCTTATTTTGTGATTTTTTCATTGGTTTTTAAATCTGATTGTCCGGTTTAACTATTATTACGTTTGGTTAGCCCGTTTTCTTTAAGTTATATGACAAATTTTGAGTGATGACCGAATACTTTAAGACAGGAATGACAATTGCAGGTGGTTTTTGTTTTGTGTTAAGTGCCCATTCCTAACACGTTCAAACGTATGAATTTGGGTTGATCAATACACACGGAGTGCTTCATGGGAAAGTTGTCTGGTGGATATTTTTGGGTCATGACTGTTTTGCTGGTTGGATTAGTTATATTGGCTTTTGTTGCCGGTCAACGGGAAGACGAGAAATTGGCTGCACTGAGCGAAGTTTCTGCCAAGCAACAGGAAATTGAACAATTGCAAGCTCGTCTAGCTGAACTGGCTAAATCGAGTTCAAACTTTGATAGTTTGCTGAGTGAAAAAAATACAGTGATCAATGAAATAAAGCCAGAATTGGACTTGCAAGCGGGAAAAAATGCCGAATATGAAAAAAAAATTCAGCAATATGACGATCAAATCGCCGCTTATAATACTCAATTGCAAACAATTGAGGCAAAATATCAGGATGTCATACAGTCTAATCAGCAATTAAGTCAGCAATTCGTGGCCAGCGAACAAGCATTAAATGCTGAGCGAGCGAAGTTGAGCACGGCCATTCAAGCGTATTCTCAAATAGAACATACCAATCAAAAACTGACCGAACAATTAGCGGATAAAAATAAAGAAATTGAGGCGTTGTTCGTTGAGTTATCCCACGCCATGGATCAGATAAAACACAATCAAGCGGGTGGGGTAGCTGTCTCACCGGTTGTTGAAATGCTTATGGTGAGTGGAAAATTTGGGGTTAATTTAAGAGTTGAGGCATCAAGTGAGAGTAAAAAGCTGTTAACTATTCCTAAGGGAGTCAAGATCGAACCGCTTGACAGTGTGGGTAATTGGCTAAAAGTGAGGGTGGAAGGTTACGTATTTAACAAGTTGGTTGCTGCCGCTACTGAAGAGCGTATGATAACCGTCGAATAAATTCATCATACGCAGTATCAGTTATGAAGTGGGAGGGTTGGTACTTTGGTGTCATCATTCTGGTTTGTTTGTATTTCTTGGTCGAAACACGGAGCCCCATTCTTGGTGGAGTTCCTCGCAGGCTTCAAGAATCATGTTTTCCGTAATAACAATCTCACTACCGTGTTGATCTAGAATTGCCCCATTGCTGTCAGTTGTTTCTTGTTCATAAAAGGTGGGTTGTTGTGCGGTGAGGTTTTTTTTGGGCTGTGCCAGCGTCATGATTTTATTCTCCTGTCATTGTTAAGTTTAGCTGCTTATAAAATATAAACTTGAATCACACTTCTAAATCATTGTTGAATTGATGAATACTGAAAAAGCATCAGAAACCAATAGATTTCAGTGCTGCAACGACTTTGCCAGGTGTTGAGTCTATTTTTAGGAACGAATTAGCGCGGGGTGGAATATCAACGGAATTGTTGGAGTGTTTCCAGTAAGGCCTTGCTGGCATTGGACAAGGTACGATCGAGGTGAGTGACCGTGCCTAACATTCGACTTAATTGGATGTCGTTGACGGTCAGTACCTTAAGTTCATTGGTTACCATTGATTTAGGTAATAGACTCCAACCCATACCTATGCTCACCATCATTCTTATGGTTTCCATATAATTGGTGACTAAGCACGTTTGAATTGTGACGTGTTGAGCAGCGAGTGCTGAATCAAGAATTGCTCGGGTGTAGGTGTCTGGTGCTGAGAGAATGGCCCGGTGTGTGACAAGCTCGCTTGTTTCGATGGCGCTTGTTGAACAGAGCGGGTGATCCAGGCCAGCAACAAAGACCAGGGGATCTGTCCATCGTGGTGTATAGGACAGTTTGTGATGCTGGTACAGTGGCAGTGTGATAATGGCTAAATCAACTTCGCCTTGTTCGACACTGTGGCAGGCGGCTTCCGAGTTTAAAAATCGCATATCCAGGCTCACATCTTGATAGCGGCGAATATAGGCTTTTAATACCGGTGGCAGGCGATGTAAGCCAATGTGATGACTGGTGGCGATTTTTACTTCACCGGCGATTTTCCCGGTGAGGTTATGCAGCGCATGGCGACTGTCTTCAACGGCAGCCAATATCTGGTGGGCTCGGGGTAATAAGGCGAGGCCGGCTTCTGTGAGAAGAGTTTTTCGTCCAATTCGGTCGAATAATCTGCAATTCAAGGTCATTTCAAGGCCCGAAATCCGTTTACTGATGGCTGACTGGCTTAAAAATAACACACTGGCTGCCATCGAAAAGGATTGATGTTCAGCAACAGATACAAAGGCGCGTAATGCAGCAAAGTCCACGTTAGATTTTTTCTTCCAATAAGTATTCCATATAAGAATATATTACATGAATATTATGCGTTTGAGTAATAGCAATGTCATCAGTACACTAAAACCGACGACCTAAGTTGTTTGCTTGGGTCAGCTGGCGTTTTCAGATGCATGTCAAATAATTGACAGATTTCTGTGAAATTTATGTAACTTTCTGTAGTGACTGAGGAATGATGATGACGGGTAAAACGCTCTACGACAAATTATGGGAGGTGCATTGTGTATATGAGCAGCCCAATGGGACCGCTTTATTATATATTGATCGCCATTTAGTGCATGAAGTGACTTCACCGCAGGCGTTTGAAGGGTTGCGATTGGCGGGGCGTCAAGTTTGGCGGTTGGATACCAACTTAGCGACCCCAGATCATAATGTACCGACCATGAATCGAAATCAGGGTATTGCTGATCCGATATCCCGGTTGCAGGTAGAAACACTGGACAAAAACTGTCAAGATTTTGGTATCACTGAGTATAAAATGGATGATATTCGGCAGGGCATTGTTCATGTGGTAGGACCGGAACAAGGCGCGACATTGCCTGGCATGACCGTGGTTTGTGGCGATTCACATACCGCCACTCACGGCGCCCTGGGTGCATTGGCGTTTGGCATTGGTACTTCGGAAGTGGAGCATGTGTTAGCGACCCAGTGCTTGATTCAACAAAAATCAAAAAATATGCTGATTCAGGTGGATGGTCAAGTGATGCCTGGCATTACTGGCAAAGATATTATTTTGGCGATTATCGGCAAGATAGGCACGGCCGGCGGAACTGGGTATGCCATTGAGTTTGGCGGTGATGCGATTAAGGCATTATCCATCGAAGGGCGCATGACGGTATGCAATATGGCCATTGAGGCGGGGGCACGTGCTGGCATGGTTGCCGTGGATCAAAAAACCATCGATTATGTGAAAAACCGACCCTTTGCACCAACCAGTGAGCAATGGCAACAGGCCGTCACTGCTTGGCAGGACTTGCATAGTGATGCGGATGCTACGTTCGATTGCGTGGTTCATCTTGATGCCGCCGATATCAAACCGCAAGTGAGCTGGGGGACGTCGCCGGAAATGGTGATCGCCATTGATGATCGTGTGCCGGACCCCATGGCTGAACGGGATGAAGTAAAACGAGAAGGTATGCTCGCCGCTCTCGAATATATGGGGCTTGAGGCCAACACCCCAATGACTGCGATTAACATTGATAAAGTGTTTATTGGTTCGTGCACTAATTCACGGATTGAGGATTTACGTCAAGCGGCACACATTGTCAAAAACCGAAAAGTGGCAGCCAATATCAAATTGGCGATGGTGGTTCCGGGTTCGGGTTTAGTTAAACAACTCGCTGAGCAGGAAGGTTTGCACGATATTTTTCGTGAAGCGGGTTTTGAATGGCGAGAACCGGGTTGTTCGATGTGTTTGGCAATGAATGCCGATCGTTTGGAGCCACAAGAGCGCTGCGCCTCGACGTCCAACCGAAATTTTGTGGGTCGTCAGGGCACGGGTGGGCGGACGCATTTGGTGAGCCCCGCCATGGCGGCCGCCGCCGCTGTTACTGGGCACTTTATTGATGTACGTACATTAGCTTGAGGAGGCGTTTGATGCAAGCATTTACCCAATGCACTGGTCTTGTTGTTCCATTAGACAAGTCTAATGTGGATACCGATGCGATTATTCCAAAACAATTTTTAAAGTCGATCAAGCGCACGGGTTTTGGTCCCAATTTGTTTGATGAGTGGCGTTATTTGGATCATGGCGAGCCAGGTATGGATCCGAGTAAACGACAGCTCAATCCCGATTTTATTTTAAATCAGGCGCGCTATTCAGGAGCCACCATATTACTCGCGAGAGACAATTTTGGCTGTGGCTCTAGCCGTGAGCACGCCCCTTGGGCCTTGCAAGATCACGGATTTCGAGCGATTATTGCACCAAGTTTTGCGGATATTTTTTACAATAATTGCTTTAAGAATGGTATTCTACCTATCATATTAAGTAAATCAATCGTTGATCAGTTGTTTCAAGAAACCCTTGCCACTGAGGGCTACCAACTGGTGATAGATTTGCCTACACAACAAATAATAACGCCTGCACAATTGACCATTGAGTTCGAGCTTGATTCTTTCAGGAAAGAATGTTTAATCAAGGGCCAGGATGATATTGATCTGACATTGCAGTACGTTGATGCGATTAAACAATATGAATTAAAACGCCAAAAAGAAGCGCCTTGGTTGTTTCGTGAGCTATGAGTGCTTGGCGAAATATACTGAGCACTGTTTGATATGGCGGGGTGAATTTTAACCGCGGCGAGCTGTCGGTGAGAGGACTGACGCTAATGCTTGCCGGTTGTTAGAGTTATGGTCAGTGAGTTGAGGATTGATAGTGGAAGATAGCAATGACAAAGAAAATTGCAGTACTGGCCGGTGATGGCATTGGGCCAGAAATTATTGCAGAAGCTTTAAAAGTATTACATTGCCTACAGCATGATTTTGGTTTTCAGTTAACAATAGAAGACGCACTCATTGGGGGAGCAGCGATTGAGGCCAAGGGAGTACCGTTACCCGATAAAACCCTAGCTTGTGTGAAATCTGCTGATGCGATTTTGCTTGGAGCGGTGGGTGGTCCGCAATGGGAGTCGTTGCCCATTGCTCAGCGACCGGAAAAAGGTTTGCTTGGATTACGTGCAGAGCTGGGCTTATTTGCCAATTTAAGACCGGCAATTTTGGCGCCTCAATTAGCACAAGCCTCAAGCTTAAAACCCGAGGTGGTTGCGGGGTTGGATATTATGATTGTACGCGAGTTAACCGGAGGCATTTACTTTGGTCAACCACGCGGCATTCGAACGTTAGACAATGGTGAACGGCAAGGTTTTAACACCCTCGTCTATAGTGAATCAGAAATTCAACGGATTGCACGTGTTGCATTTGAAATTGCCGAGAAACGCCATAAAAAACTTTGTTCGGTGGATAAAGCGAATGTACTAGAATGCACTGAATTATGGCGTGAAGTTATTACGGATGTGGCGAGAGATTATCCGGATGTTGAGTTAAGTCATATGTACGTTGATAATGCAGCAATGCAATTGGTACGCGCTCCGAAACAATTTGATGTCATCGTTACAACCAACATGTTTGGTGATATTTTGTCAGATTGTGCGGCAATGTTAACCGGCTCGATTGGTATGTTGCCTTCGGCATCACTGGATGCTACAGGCAAGGGCATGTATGAACCGATTCATGGTTCAGCGCCGGATATCGCTGATCAAGGTATTGCCAATCCTATGGCGACGATATTGTCGGTGGCAATGATGTTGCGTTATTCACTGAATGAAAGTGGCTTAGCCAAAAGTATCGAGTTGGCGGTGGATGAGGTATTAGCCAGTGGTTTGCGCACAGCGGATATTTATACGACTGGCACGACAAAAGTAACTACATCACAGATGGGCGATGCCATTGTGCAGGCGCTCAAAAATGTAAATTCAATAAATTGAATGGATCTTGGGCAGCCGATCATTTGCTAGGCTGCCCAATGTCGGTTGAACTCTAGTTTTTAAGGAATGTGTTAAATGACCAAAAAGTATAATGTCGCAGTAGTTGGTGCGACGGGCGCGGTGGGTGAGACGATGATATCCATCTTACAGGAACGTCATTTTCCGATCGCAGAATTTTACCCCTTAGCGAGCGAACGTTCGGCGGGTAGTCGGGTTGAATTAAATGGGAAATTTTATAAGGTAGGCAATTTGGCTGAATTTGATTTTAGCCAAGCCGACATTGGTTTATTTTCAGCAGGTGGTTCGGTCTCTGCAGAGTATGCACCGAAAGCGGCGGAGTCTGGTTGTGTGGTAATTGATAATACATCGCATTTTCGATATGACGATGACGTTCCGTTAGTGGTGCCTGAAGTCAATGCTCACGCAATTGATGACTATCAAGCCCGGGGCATTATTGCCAACCCTAATTGCTCAACCATCCAAATGCTGGTGGCATTAAAGCCGATTTATGATGCGGTCGGTATTACTCGCATTAATGTGGCCACTTACCAGGCCGTTTCTGGAACGGGTAAAACGGCAATGAATGAGTTAATTGGCCAAACCACGGCATTGCTTAATCTCAAAGACATTGTTGCCGATGTGTATCCCAAGCAAATCGCTTTTAATGTGATACCACAAATTGATGTGTTTATGGACAACGGTTATACCAAAGAAGAAATGAAAATGGTTTGGGAAACCCGTAAAATTTTGGAGGATAGCGAGATATTGGTAAACCCGACAGCAGTGAGAGTCCCCGTGTTTTATGGGCATTCCGAGGCGATTCATATTGAGACACGTGACAAGATTACCACCCTTATGGCCAGAGACCTGTTGGAAAAAGCCCCTGGTATTGCCGTGCTGGATGAGCGTAAACCTGGAGGATACCCTACGGCGGTCACCGAGGGAGCAAAAAACGACCCGGTTTATGTGGGGCGGATTAGGGAAGATATTTCTTGCGCCAAAGGTTTAAATTTATGGGTAGTTGCCGATAACGTCCGCAAGGGGGCCGCTCTCAACAGCGTGCAAATTGCTGAAATTTTAATAAACGACTACTTGTAGGTGACAAACTGTGCTTGCAGGTGGGTAGGAAGGCAACGGAAATAATGGACGTTAGTATTGGAAGGTTTTATCTCCTCAAAAAAATTTGTTTAACCACTTATGCTACTGTTTTGCTGTGTCTTTTTATGTCGCCAGCAGCAGTTTTTGCACTGGGTATTGGGAACATCTCATTAAACTCTGCGCTGAATCAGCCACTAGATGCCGAGATACCCATTAAAAATATCAAACCGAAAGATATCGATGGATTAACGGTTTCTTTGGCGAGGGATGATATTTACGAACGCATGGGCATTGACCTAACCCCTGAGCTAAAACATTTGAGCTTCAAAATACTTGAAGATACTAAGGGCGAGTATCGTGTTCATATAAGTAGCAAAGACTCGATTCGTGAGCCTTTCCTGAGCTTCCTCCTTGAATTCAATTGGCCAAACGGTCGAACACTAAAAGAGTTTACCGTTTTGCTGGATCCACCGGTTTTTGTGGACGAGAAAACAGCCCCGGTAGATACTCCTAAAAGTACTCCTCCCGCCCGTTTCGTAATAAATCAGCCGTTAGAAAATTCGGTGCCGGTGACTGAGCCGACGCCTATTGAGCGCTCCTTGCCTGTTTCTAATGACGATCTTTTTGCCGATGCGGAACAGGAAGATATTCAATATGGGCCAGTAAAAAATAACGATACGTTATGGACAATTGCGGATGGCATGAAGCCCACAGGCATCTCTGTTGAGCAAATGATGTTAGGTCTGTTTCGTGATAATCCCCAAGCGTTTTTTGGCAATAATGTATCGATGTTAAATGCGGGTGCGATCTTGCGCATCAAAGATCCTCAGGCATTATCGGGTATCAGCAAAGCAGAGGCGATTGCTGAGATGAAACGGCATCATCGAGAATGGCTGGAAATGAGCCGGCAGCGCAAAGCAAGTAATGCAGTGACATCGGAATCTGCTGATGTCGCGCCCCGTGGCAGTGATAGCTTTGAAGCACTTGATGAGACTGCCGAGCCGCTACTACCTGAGAATGATGCGTCTGAGTTGCTCGAGTTAGTGAGTCCGGTGAGCGAAGATTTTATACCTGTCGGCAATGACAATGCCGGTGTGAATGTTTCGTCAGAAGAGATTAAGGCGGTACGTACCGAGCTGGCTTTGACCAATGAAGCTGCCGAGGCCGCACGTCGGGAAAACGAGGAACTCAATACCCGTTTGTCTGCGCTAGAGAAACAAGTGGCGGCGATGCAACGTTTGATTCAATTAAAAGATCAAGAGTTGCAAATGTTGCAAGGGGTAACCTCAGAGGTTGACGTCGTGGCAGATACGTCAACGGTTGAGTTTGATCTAGGTGTGTCAGGCTCGGATGAACAAAGCTTGGATGAGGACGTTGCCGCCACTGAAATGTTGTCTGAAAGCAATGTTACCACTGAGCCCGTTGAGCAAGAAGTGGTACCGCCATCAACGGTGGACAACATTAAAGCGAAAATACAAGCATTACTGCAAGACCCTGTGAATTTGGCAACCGCCGCCGGGGTATTGTTATTGTTAATTGTTTTGGTCTGGATGTTGATTCGCAAACGAATTGATAAAGATGAAGATGCTGAGCTTGCCTCAATGCGGGAAGAAGATACCTGGTTTACTCCCGATGCGGATGATACGAGTCAAAACGAGCCGGTTGAAGGTAATAGTCACCCGAGTAATGAAGAAGAACAGATCGAGGTCCATGACTTTAGTGCCATTTCAGATTTGGGCTTCGGTCCCACCGAAGGTGGTCAAATGGCTGGTGGTTCCAGTGATATTGATCCCCTGGCTGAAGCTGATGTTTATATCGCCTATGGACGTTTTAAAAAGGCAGAAGATTTATTAAAAACCGCCATTAAAATCGAGCCGGAGCGACATCAATTAAAGCTGAAATTACTGGAAATTTCATATGCGCAACGGGATGTAGAGACATTTAATGAACGCGCAGATCAACTCTATCAGGCACTCGGCGGTGCGGAGCATCCGATTTGGGAGCGGGTTGTGGATATGGGCGTTGAATTATGTCCTGACAACCCTTCTTTTAATGGCCAGCAGGCCGATTATCAGTTGCTCGCAGAGTCGCCATCTGTGGATTTTACTGAACAAGTCTCAGGTACTCAATCAAAAGATTATGAAGTCACTCCTCCACAAGCTATAGATGGGGAGGATATAGATATAGATATAGATATCGATGAGCAGCCCAGCAGTTACGAGTTATATACTGAAATTGCTGATGGCAGCCTTGGATTAACACCTAGATTTGTTTCCGAAAAACAGGAAGCGGCAGCAAGTATATCTGACTCTCCAGGCGATGTTGATAAGTCCACAGCCAGTGAGGAATGGCAAGATAATGATTTGCCACCGCTGGAATTTAGTGTGCCTGATTTTTCCACAAAATTGCCGGAAGCTAACCCAGTAGTGGATAAATCGCTTGACGACGTTGATATCAAGGCGGATTTGTTTATCGAGGAGATATCAGCTGAGGATAAACCGTCGGCCTTGGATATGAGTTATTTTTCCAAAACGGAAATCTTAGATGACGAGCATCAAGCCCATGAGTCTTCTACCATGCTGGAAGCGCATGACTTTTCATTGTTGGCTCCGTTAGATGATGATGAGCCGAAGTCAGAGCTCACTGATACGGTGATAGGTCAAGTACCAGAGGATGCGCAGGAATCGGTGTCTGAGAATAAGCAAGGTTCATTTTTCTTGCTAAATGATGAAGTTTCTACGAAAATGGAATTAGCCCGTGCCTATGTGGATATGGGTGATGTTGAAGCAGCCAATGAATTATTATACGAAGTTGTGCAAAGTGGTAATGAAGAGCAAAAACGGGAAGCAGAAAGCTTAATGCTACAGCTACGAAAACGCAGCCATGGCTAATATATATTCCTGGTTATGAACATATTCTTAACTAACTGTTTTTCGGGATTTTTAACGGACTTAACATCTGAAGATGATTCGCTAGAGGTATAGAAAGCATAATAAAATGGTGACTTGCCGTTATATAACCCGTTGGATTTCTCGATCAATGGCAATTGTCATTGATCGAAAAGCGGTGAATAAAAAACAAATCTTATCTCATTGCTTGCACCTTTGATTTCCATTCATCCTGCCGTTCGAATTATGATGCTGCTTGTTTTTACCGCCAATGTGGCGGTTGCTCATCGCTATGTTTTATTATTAGCTGGCGGCATGTTACTGTTGGTTTGGTGTCAACTTTCAGAAAAGCCACTTCATGCCACTTGGCAAATGTTGCGCCGGTTGCGCTTTTTTTTCATCTCTATATTGATCCTTTATTTTTGGTTTATCCCAGGGGATGCTATCATCTCTGCATGGCCAACCTTATCACCCACTGTTGAGGGTGTGTTACTCGCAGTTGAGCGTATTGTTTCGCTGGTTTTTATTGTGATGGCGGTTAATGTATTATTTGTCACGACCCAGACGTCGGCAATGATTGCGGGTTTATATTGGCTTGGTTTGCCGCTGACTTATCTAGGGTTTTCCCGAACACAGTTTGTGGTGCGGACAATTTTGACACTAGAACTGATTAAAAATAATAAACGATCTGATGGCTGGCTGGCCAAACCTCCATCAGTAGCCAGTCACTCCTTGCAGGATAAATTCGATATTTTAGTGAATGCCTTGTTAAATCCTTTGGTTGATGTGTTTAACCAATCTTATGAACCCGTTGAGTTATGCTTTGATGCGCAATCTTGTCCATCTTGGTTCCAATGGAGTGTGCCTTTATTGATGATGGTATTGTTTTGGTGGGTTGCGTGATCCGGTGATGTTAAATAATGAAGGCCCCATGGCAAACAGAGTTGCCATGGGGGTTGAATATGATGGCAGTGCATTTTGTGGCTGGCAAACGCAGCGTGGTGTGCCAACGGTGCAGCAAGCGGTAGAAGCGGCACTGACTAAAGTTGCCGCTAGCCCGATATCGGTTATTTGTGCGGGACGCACAGATACTGGAGTGCATGCCGCTGAGCAAGTGGTACATTTTGAAACAGCCGTTCAGCGAGATAATCGAGCTTGGGTATTTGGTGCGAACCGTTTTTTACCGGATCAAGTCAGCGTGTTATGGGCAACGCCAGTTACCCATGATTTTCATGCGCGTTTTTCGGCGGTTCGGCGACGTTATCAGTACATTATTTTCAATCGTGCGATAAGACCCACCTATTTACAAAAACGAGTCACTTGGATAGCAAGACCGCTTGATGTGCAACGTATGGCCCAAGCTGCCTGTGATTTGATGGGTGAGCATGATTTTTCTTCGTATCGAGCGGTGGCTTGCCAAGCAAAGACGCCAGTCAGGCAGGTCTATGCATTATCTGTGCAGCGTTTTGGTTCATATTTGTCCATTGATATTGAGGCAAATGCGTTTTTGCAGCATATGGTCAGAAATATAGCTGGTGTGCTCATTGATATCGGTTGTGGCAAGCAACCACCCGAGTGGGCTAAAATAGTGCTGGAACAACGAGACCGAACGCAGGGGGGGGTGACTGCGTTGCCGCATGGCTTGTATTTGCAGCAAGTTTCTTATCCTGATAAATTTTCCCTACCTCAGCTTTCGCCGAGCAACGCAGTTTGGTAATCTACCTGTTTTTGTTTTGCTTCTTTCGTTGGCACTATTTCAGATTAAACCGTTACTATTCAAAGTATTAAATAACTATTGTTTGAATTTTGGTCGTTCGGTGGTTCGCTCATTTTAAAGATTGGTTGTAATATATAGTTTTTCAGGGGGAGGGGATGCGAACTCGAATCAAGATCTGTGGGATAACGCGACCCGATGATGCGTTGTATGCAGCGACCCTGGGGGTCGATGCTATAGGTTTGGTTTTTGTGAAAAAAAGTGTTCGTTATCTGACACTGGAGCAAGCGGAAACCCTATTAAATGTATTGCCACCCTTTGTGAGTACGGTGGGTCTGTTTATGGACAATACACTGGCTGAAATAGAAGAAATAGTCAGCAATCTGTCCTTGTCTTCACTGCAATTTCACGGTAATGAGCCCGTTGCTTTATGTGAGGCGTTTGGCTTGCCTTATATTAAAGCAGTACCCATGGGCGGTAGGATTGAGCCCCATGAATACGTGCAGCCTTATTTACCTGGGGCAAGTGGTTTTTTATTAGATAGTCATGTCAGCGGCGGCAGTGGTGGTAGTGGTGATAGCTTTGATTGGCATCGCGTTCCCCAAAATTTGCAGAAACCCATTATCTTGGCGGGTGGTTTGACCGTCGATAATGTTGGCCGGGCGATCACGATTACACAGCCTTATGCGGTGGATGTGAGTAGTGGTGTTGAAGCCAGCAAAGGGGTAAAAGATCCCGCAAAAATTAAAAAATTTATTAAGCAAGTCAATTTAATTGATAAGGTTAAAACAAATGGCAGTTAATTTACCCGATGCAAATGGTCATTTTGGTTCCTACGGCGGACGTTTTGTCGCTGAAACTCTTATGGGGCCACTCGAAGAGTTGCATGTAGCGTATCAGCGATTTCGAACGGATCCTGAGTTTGTTAAGGAGTTAGATCTTGATTTGGCGACTTATGTGGGTCGCCCGTCCCCAATATATTTTGCTGAACGCTGGTCGGGTTTGCTCGGTGGTGCCAATATTTATCTAAAGCGTGAAGATTTAAATCATACGGGTGCGCATAAAATTAACAATACTGTAGGACAAGCACTATTAGCGAAACGCATGGGTAAAACGCGTATTATTGCAGAAACGGGTGCCGGTCAACATGGTGTGGCATCGGCAACTGTCGCTGCCCGCCTTGGTTTGCAGTGTGTGGTATATATGGGTGCAGATGATGTCAAGCGACAGGCGTTAAATGTTTACCGAATGCGTTTATTAGGCGCGGAAGTGGTGCCGGTTACTTCGGGTTCTAAAACTTTAAAAGACGCGCTCAATGAAGCCATGCGGGATTGGGTGACCAATGTGGATAATACCTTTTACATCATTGGCACCGTCGCCGGGCCACATCCTTATCCTGCCTTGGTGCGTGATTTTCAATCGGTGATTGGCCGCGAAGCGCGTGAACAAATGCTTGCTCAAACGGGACGTTTGCCTGATGCATTGGTGGCCTGTGTCGGGGGGGGGTCCAATGCCATTGGTTTGTTTTATCCCTTCATCAACGACACCTCAGTGGCTATGTATGGGGTAGAAGGTGGTGGTGATGGTCTTGCGTCCGGACGTCATGCTGCGCCGCTTTGTGCCGGTCGCGCTGGGGTATTGCACGGCAATCGAACGTATTTAATGGAGGATGACAATGGGCAAATTATCGAAACTCATTCCATCTCGGCAGGGTTGGATTATCCCGGCGTTGGGCCAGAACATGCCTGGTTAAAAGATATTGGACGCGCCAATTATGTCGCGATTACCGATGACGAGGCGTTGCAAGGCTTTCATGATTTGACTCGCATTGAAGGTATCATGCCTGCTTTGGAGTCCAGCCATGCTTTGGCGTATGCGGCTAAATTGGCTGTTGAACTAGGAAAAGATCATAATATATTAGTGAATTTATCGGGCCGTGGTGACAAAGATATCCACACCGTTGCGCAACTCGAAGGGATACAGGTATGAGCCGGCTGAGTACAACGTTCCAGACATTAAAACAACAGCGAAAGACTGCACTTATTCCTTACTTTACCGCCGGTGACCCGCAACCTTCAAGTACTGTGGATATTATGCATGTCATGGTCGAGAGTGGTGCAGATATCATCGAAGTTGGTGTGCCTTTCTCTGATCCCATGGCCGATGGCCCGGCAATACAAGCGGCCTGTGAGCGCGCCTTAGTACATGGTGTCAGTTTGTCTCAGGTGCTGGATATGGTGGCCTTGTTTCGAACAAAAAATCAGCATACGCCCGTGGTATTGATGGGTTATCTGAATCCCATTGAAGTGATGGGATATAGTCTGTTTGCTGAGCGCGCCAAAAAAGTAGGTGTGGATGGGGTGCTAACGGTGGATTTACCCCCGGAAGAAGCCAAAGATCTCGTTGCAGCCTTGAATCAACAAGAACTGGATCCCATCTTCTTAATTGCTCCGACGAGTACTGATGAGCGGGTACGGCGTATTGCACAATGTGCCAGCGGTTTTCTTTATTATGTTTCATTAAAAGGGGTGACGGGTTCTTCCCGTTTGAATGTCCGTGAGGTCAAACAAAAAATGGAACAATTGCGCAATTTGACAGGTTTGCCTATTGGTGTAGGTTTTGGTATTAACGATCCTCAAACGGCGGCGGAGGTTGGCCAGTTTGCCGATGCCGTGGTGGTGGGCAGCGCAGTAGTGAAACGCATTGAATCTTTACAAGATAAGCCAGCAGAAATGCTTGTGGAATTGGCTGCATTTGTCGCAAGCTTGCGTGCTGCCATTGATGGCCGTGTTTAGTATAAATATATATCGCTAGTGTTCTTTGCATAAAACGGATAACGATAAATGAGTTGGTTTGAAAAATTAATGCCCTTAAAAATCCGCACGGAGAATCTGACCAAGCGTGCGGTTCCCGAAGGCCTGTGGGCTAAATGTAATGGGTGTAGTGCGGTGTTGTTTCGTGCAGAGCTGGAGCGTCATCTTAATGTCTGTCCTAAGTGTGGGCATCATGAGCGAGTTTATGGTAGGCAACGTCTGGATTGGTTTTTGGATGAAGAGGGACGTACAGAAATTGGTGAAGCACTTGAGCCGGTGGATGCTTTAAAATTTAAAGATAGCAAAAAATATAAAGACCGCATTAGTCAAGCACAAAAAGCGACTGAAGAAAAAGATGCGTTAATCGCCATCAAAGGCTCCGTCGATCGGGTGCCTTTAGTTGCTGTGGCATTTGAATTCCGGTTCATGGGAGGGTCCATGGGATCGGTGGTGGGGGAACGTTTTGTACGAGCGGTGAATGTCTGTTTGGAAGATAAAATTCCTTTTGTGTGTTTTTCAGCAAGTGGCGGCGCACGCATGCAGGAAGCCTTGTTTTCCTTGATGCAAATGGCTAAGACCAGTGCCGCCTTGGCAAAATTGAGTGAGCAAGGCATCCCTTTTATTTCCGTATTGACAGACCCTACCATGGGGGGCGTTTCAGCGAGTTTGGCCATGTTGGGCGATGTGAATATTGCCGAGCCCAAGGCATTGATTGGTTTTGCGGGGCCGCGTGTGATCGAGCAAACGGTGCGAGAAACATTGCCTGAGGGATTCCAGCGCAGTGAGTTTTTATTAGAGCACGGTACCATTGATATGATTGTTGATCGGCGTGAAATGCGTGAAAAAATATCTAAGATTGCTTTGATGTTATATCCTGTTGAACTCGTGGATATTGCACCGCAAGCGGAATCTGAAGCCACAGAAAATAGTGTTGCACCAGAAACAGAACAACATGAGCCGTTGAATGTGAGTGAGGTCGAGCAACACGATAAGGGGCTGGACAGCGAACGCCCAGAACCCAGTGCCATTAACTAAATATATGGTGGTATCCGGTGAATCAAGGCAAGCGTTTTTTGCAATTAGATGAATGGTTGCATTGGCAGTCTCAATTACATAACAAAACCATTGATATGGGGCTTGAGCGTGTTTCTCAGGTTTCTCAAAAACTAACTAGTGAGCAGCCCATTGCTAGGTTTGTGATTACGGTCGCAGGTACCAATGGTAAAGGGTCGACAGCAGCCATGCTTGAGTCAATTTTATTGGCGGCGAATTATCGGGTGGGATGTTATACCTCGCCCCACTTGTTTAACTATAATGAGCGTATCCGAGTGTATGGTCAAGCGGTGACAGATCAAGCGATTTGTCAGGCTTTTGACTGCATTGATGCGGTGCGGGCTGATACCAGTTTGACTTATTTTGAATTTGGAACATTAGCCGCGTTTCATATTTTTCAGCAGTCGTCGTTGGATGTTGCTATTTTAGAGGTGGGATTAGGCGGACGTTTGGATGCAGTTAACCTGGTGGATCCGGATGTCGCTGTGGTGACTAGCATTGCGTTAGATCATATGGATTGGCTTGGAAATACCCGTGAAGCTATTGCCGTTGAGAAACTGGGTATTGCACGCCCCGATAAACCCTTGGTGGTAGGCAATACGCATTTATCAGAGACCATTATTGCGTTGGCAAAATCTGCCAGTCCCCAATTATATTTACGAAATCATCATTTTGGTATTACTAGCGCTCAACAAACATGGAATTGGTGGTGCGGTCAGCAACAAAAATATACCTTGCCTTGGCCGCGTTTATTCGGGCGGCACCAGTTAGATAATGCTGCAACGGTGTTGTGTGTACTCGATATTTTGCAAGGTTCTTTGCCCGTCAGCAATCAGGACATACGCCAAGGTTTGATATCGGTTCAATTAGCTGGGCGTTTTCAGGTATTGCCTGGTCTGCCAACACGTATTGTTGATGTCGCGCATAATGAGGCGGCGGTGATTCAATTGGCTGATAATTTATCTCAAATGTATTGTGCCGGAAAAACTTATGCCATATTTGGGGTGTTCCAGGATAAGGACATTGCAGCGATGATTCATCCCTTGATAACCCTTGTTGATGATTGGTATCTGGTGGATTTACAAGTTGATCGAGGCGCGCTAGCCTCTGATGTTGAAAAATATTTTTCCCACCAGCGAGAAGGGGGCGACAATGCATCCCCGTTAGCCGCTGTGCGATGTTTTCAGCAAATCGAAATGGCCTATGAAACAGCCATTAAGGCAATGAATTCAAGTGATCGATTGTTAGTTTTTGGCTCATTTTATACCGTATCAGCTATCTTGAAACATATTGAGCCTAAGAAGGATGATTAAAGAGTCATGAGTGAATCTACACTAACTCATCGCATTGTTGGCGCTATTGTTCTGTTATCGTTGGCTGTGATATTTATACCAATTCTGCTAGAGCCAAAGGATGACGATCCTATTCGTTTGGAAAAAACCAATATTCCCGTCATGCCTAAAGGGGTAGAAAGTCTGAGCTTTCGAGTGGATGAGGTAGGTGAGTTTAAAAAAATCGATAGTGATGTTGAGAGTAAATTCCAGTCAAGCGGTGAAGTGACACGAGAAATGCCGCTACGTCAAAGTGATTTACCTGGGTCTACCATGGAGATTGATCCTCAGGAAAAAATACCATCGTCTCATTCCCCGCAGAAGGTCGTTCCTGTAAGAGAGCCGTCGCCCAGTAATTCATCGACCTGGATGGTGCAGTTAGCCAGTTTTTCTAAAGAAAATAATGCCAAGGCGTTGCAGGATCGATTACGGGCGAAACAGTTTGAGGTCTACGTTTCTGCCGTTGACGGAAAAAATGGAATGATTTGGCGAGTGCGCGTCGGCCCTGAGTTAAGTAAAGAGCGCGCCGAGGCGATACGCAAAGTATTGCAGGCAGAAACGGGCTTGAAAGGTTTATTGGTGAAGTTGTCCAATGACGGTTAAGTCGATGTGGTTGCTTGGAAGATAAATATGAATCCCATCGATATCTTAATTCTGACAATCTTACTTATTTCCACAAGCATTAGTCTTTTTCGGGGAGGGATTCGGGAATTTTTATCTTTGGTCGCTTGGGTTGTCGCTGTGCTAGTGGCGATGGTTTATACGTATCAGGTGACTGTGGTGTTAGCTCCTCACTTAAACGTGCCGGCATTAAGAATCGCAGTATCGTTTATTTTTTTATTCATGACGACGTTAATGCTCGCTACGGTTGTTAATTATTTAATTGGTAGTTTCATTAAAAAAAATAAGCTTAGCACGATCGATCGAATGATAGGTGCTCTTTTTGGTTTGGCACGTGCCGTGGTGGTGGTGAGTGTTGTTGTGTTATTGGTCAGCTTAATGAGCAAATTACCCGGGCATGCGTGGTGGCAAACCTCGGTGATGGTGGATTATTTTACCCATCTGGCCCCTTGGTTACGTGAGCAATTGCCACCGGAATTAGTAAAATATGTGACTTTGAACTGACATTAAATCGCTTCGTATTCGATTGCACCGATCACTCATTGTGGTATTGCAATTTTCAGAGACTAAGTGACGGAATGTCGTTACAAACTGAATTATTATATGGCCATTGTTGGAGTATAGGCATGTGTGGAATTGTGGGTATTGTTGCCAATACCAGTGTTAACCAAGATATTTATGATGCGTTAACGGTATTGCAGCATCGAGGGCAAGACGCATCGGGTATTGTTACGTGCGATCAAGGTCGTTTATTTTTGCGTAAAGCCAATGGTTTGGTAAGAGATGTTTTCCAAACACGGCATATGCTGCGGTTGCGTGGCAACATGGGGGTTGGTCATGTGCGATACCCTACGGCGGGTAGTTCATCTTCTTCCGAAGCTCAGCCTTTTTATGTGAATTCTCCTTATGGAATTATTTTGGCACATAACGGTAATTTAACCAACGCGGAAGAATTAAAAGAAGGCTTGTTCCGGGAGGATTTGCGGCATATTAATACGGGTTCAGATTCTGAAATTTTACTCAATGTTTTTGCTCATGAGTTGCAGGCCCGTGATAAGTTGCGTATTGATGAAAATGATATTTTTACGGCGGTAAAGGCGGTTCATCAACGCTGTCGGGGTGCCTATGCCGTCGTTGTCATGATCATCGGATTTGGGATTGTCGCTTTTCGTGATCCCAATGGAATACGACCTTTGGTATTCGGTCAGCGCACAAGCAATGGCAAAACTGATTATATGATCGCCTCAGAAAGTGTTGCGATTAATTCCGCAGGTTTTGAGTTTATTCGGGATGTTGAGCCAGGTGAGGCGGTTTTTGTGAGTATGGATGGTCATATTAAAACGCAGCAATGCGCCGATAACCCGGTATTATCCCCATGCTTGTTTGAATATGTGTACTTTGCACGTCCAGATTCTATTATGGATGGTATTTCTGTTTATAAAGCGCGGTTACGCATGGGGGAGCGTTTGGCGCATAAGATTCAGCGTGAAATGCCCAATTATAATATCGATGTGGTGATTCCTATTCCTGATACCAGTCGCACTGCTGCCTTGCAATTGTCCTATACCTTAGAGGTTAAGTATCGAGAGGGGTTTATTAAAAATCGCTATATTGGTCGAACATTTATTATGCCTGGCCAGGTTCAGCGTAAGAAGTCGGTTAGGCAAAAATTAAACCCTATCGAACTGGAATTTAAAGGTAAAAATGTCTTGTTAGTGGATGACTCCATTGTGCGTGGCACGACCTCAAAACAGATTATTCAAATGGCAAGAGAGGCGGGCGCCAAAAATGTTTTTTTTGCCTCGGCTGCACCCCCGGTTCGATATCCCAATGTGTATGGTATCGATATGCCAACCACCGATGAATTAATTGGTTACAATCGGGATGAAAAACAAATTGCTGAGGCGATTGGGGCCGATTGGTTGATATATCAGGATTTGGACGATTTAATTGCGGCGACTCGGCGCTCTGCCTCAGCCGTTAGTCGATTTGATGCCTCATGTTTTAATGGTGATTATGTGACGGGTGATATCTCTGAGGCCTATTTGGCAAGTTTGGAGGTTCAGCGCAGTGATGCACAAAAACAAAGAAACGAACAAGAATCGCTAGAGCAAGAAGTGATCGAGTTGCATAATAATCGTTAGCAGTCAGGGTTTAGTGTGATTTTATCACCAATCTGTAATGCAAGATGGCGTTGGGTGTTGCTTTGGTTGGTGGCAATTTCTATTAATTGATTGGCATTGCGGTACCAAAATGTCTGACCGATAGCGACTTCACCGAAAGTGCGGGCATAATGTAAGATCTGATCATTGATGTTCAAGTGATGATTGTCATTGAGTGTTTCACTTCGAATGCCAGTGATTGCATTGCCAAAGGCATCGAAATAGATGGCTTCAAAAAGATCATTCGGACAGTGCTGAGTTAATGGCGCAGAAATTGGGCTAGCATAGTGGTTGATTGGTTCGCCTATGGCGAGTTTTGCTGCGATGGGTGCAAATAGATCCCGGCCGTGAAATGAGTGAGATAATTTGTTTGGCCGCCAGTCAATTTGATACCACTGTGCTTGTTGAGCTCGGGCTGATAGCACATTAAATAAGCCATTGCCTGGACCTACATACCAACATCCATCGGCATGTACGATTATCGGTTGACGTGTATCCGTTCCCACACCGGGGTCAACGACGCTGAGAAATACTGTCCCCACTGGAAAATCTTGAGTGTAAGCGGCTAATAAGTGTGCGGCGGCTTTGAGATTATATTGCGGGGCATCATGTATTAGGTCGATGACCAATGTGGAGGCTGATTGCTGAGCAATGGCGGCACGCATTTGCCCAAGATAGGGTCCCTGATAACCAAAGTCAGTAAAAAGTACAATCATGGTTTGGTCTTTCTCCTTTGGCTTCACGATGTTATCGTTTATTATACTTCACGGAATAATCAGTTAAAGCACCCAGATCTATCACTGTTTGTTTGGCTTGAGAGTAAAAAATAATCAGTGTATTTGGTAGGCGGGTCTGCATGGAATGACGTTTTCAAATTAAAGCGCTATCTATTTAGCCGCATTGCAATGGCAACTAATGTGCTGAATCGATATTTAAAATTTATGTTGAGGGACAAATTATGCAAAATGTTCAAGACCTGCCAATACAGTCTTTTGTTTGTTATTCTGGCGATGGACGTGTCGGTACGCTGACTTCATTAACACTGGATGGTGACTGGCAGGTCAATCTTATCCCGGTTGTCGAGGAGACTCAATTAGCGGTTGAGAAAAAACCTATATATTTACATCTTGATAATAATAACGGAGTTTTATTGCTCGATCCGGTGACGAAGGAAATTCGTGTTGATACACATTTGCCTAAAGATGCGATTGCAGCCTATGCGTATCGAGATGTACTTGGTCAACGCATGTGGTATATGAATGATGGTGATAAAGAGACCGGCAATGATGTATTGAATTGTGGTGATAACGGGGCTTCGGTAACTGTGGTGGCGCAGTCGGAAAATAAAGTGCTGGCGACGCTTTGTGTGGGTCGCGGTCATCATGTGACGACGTTTGTGGGTCCGTCTAAAAAGTGGCCTCAATTACCGAAGCGTGCGTTTGTGAGTAATTTGGTGGATGGAACCATCAGTGTCATTGCTAATGACGATACGGATGCCGAGAGTTTTTTGAAAATATTGCATGTCATCAACTTGTTTGATACCGCAAAAGAAAGCGCTGCGCAGTCTATAGTACCGAATAATGCATTTCCTCATGGTATGATTTTTTCGGAGCATACTGGCAAGCTGTATAATTTAAATAATGGATATCATACGATAGCCGTGATTGATCCGCTGACCAATCAAGTAGAAGAGACTGTTGAAATGTCCACCAGCAGTAATCTGTTAGGCAATCCCGATGGCAGGTATTTAATCGGTAAAGGGGTTGACCGAAAATCCGATGCAGAGCATGTGCAAGGCTGCTTGTCTGTCTTTGACACCGATACGAAGACCATTAAAAACACCTATTACTTTCCCGATATTTATCCGAGCGCCTATCGATTTAATCCCGATGGTAGTAAGTTGTATGTCACTACGGCGAGTACCGGGAAGGGGGTACAGCGTGACAACATCAAGACAAACTTGCTTTATATTTTTGATACGACACAATTGCCCATTATGTCAGTGTCTCATGTGATTGAAGTCGGTAAATGTGATTGTGGCCGCCGACCTATAGCGTTTGTTAATGATGGGTCAGGATCCTGGTTTGTTTTGGTGCCTAATTTGACGGAGGGTACCATGACAATACTTAATGGAGACACCGATGAGATTATTAACACACTAGCCATTGGCGCTGAAAATGCTACGGAATTTAGTTTTTCGTTTTGGGATGCGCATATTTACGGTGCATAGTGAATGGATTTCGCGTTAAGAATAAACAACAATGTCCCTACAGCTGTGAAAATTATCATTGATGATAATGTCAAACTATTGCCTAACCTGGTTGATAAACCGAAAGTAGTGCATCCTATCCTTTAACCGTATTTGGTTCTTGATTTGGCAGTGTTTTCCTTAAGTTAGTTATTTAATTCATCTGATTTATTTTAGAAAATCATTGTCAAATCAAGCCCTTTTCTAAATTTTCAAGACCCGTCTAGCCAATACTCGACAAATTAAAAATCATCTTTTATAGATCTGGCCATTGATATCCAGACATCAACTTGTGATTGCACCGCGTGGCGAAGGCTCAGGGGTTGGGTTTTGTTTCAAAATACGCTGTGAATATATTCCTATACGCTCTGCATTTTCATTGTGCTTCCACCCCTTCCTTGGCTTCACACAATGTCCGGCCATAAGGTCCCTTGTATGGCGTTCCACGCTTAGCGCGTGCCACCCCTGAAAATGAAGGTGTTTGAAACAAAACCCAACCCCTGAGCTGCGCCCTAAACTCGACTGGATATCAATGGCCAGATCTATATCACTGGCATAACGTTTGCTTTGATACTGCTATCGAATGGGATTAACAATGAAGGTGAGTATTTATGTCAGAAAACGCTGCAGCCGCAGAGGGCGGGAAAAAAGGCTCTCCTATTAAAATGATGTTGCTGATAATTATTGGCGCGATCGTTGTGATTGGTGTCAGCATGGGAGGGACTTTTTTTATACTCAAGACATCAGGCATTCTTGATAATTCGGGAGGGGCAGATCATGCGCCATCCCATGAGGCCCCGGTTGCCGCCGTTGTAGGGCCACCGATTTATTTTCCTTTAGATCCTGCTTTTGTGATCAATTTTAGAGAAAAAGGTCGTTCTAGGTTTTTACAGGTGACGATCGAAATCATGACCAGAGATCAGGCAACGATTGATAGTTTAACGACGCATACGCCAGTGGTGAGAAACAATATACTGATGCTATTAAGTAGTCAAGATTCCGAAACGTTGCGTTCGGTGGAAGGTAAGGAGAAGTTACTCGGTTTAGTGCTAGAGACCTTGCAAAATATACTTAAAGAACAAGCGAGTGGTACGGCCCCGGCGGGAAATATAGAAAAAGTCTTCTTCACTAGCTTCGTTATTCAATAATTATGTCTGGACCCGAAATATTATCGCAAGACGAAATTGATGCGTTATTACATGGCGTATCCAGTGGCGATCTTGATAATGAATCTGATACTGGCGATATAGAGGAGATCTCCTCTTATGATTTTGCCACACAAGATCGCATTGTACGTGGGCGTATGCCCACTTTGGAAATGATCAATGAGCGTTTTGCACGATATTTTAGAATGAGCTTGTTCAATAAACTAAGGCGTACGGCAGAGATTTCTGTGGATGGTGTGCAAATGATGAAGTTTGCTGAATATATCCATGGCTTATTTGTGCCAACAAGTCTGAATATGGTGCGAGTCAGTCCGTTACGCGGTAGCGCACTTTTTGTGTTTGATCCCAAGCTGGTTTATATCATTGTCGATAATTATTTTGGTGGAGAAGGACGCTTCCATACAAAAATTGAAGGACGAGAGTTTACACCTACCGAGTTAAAGATTGTAGAGAGTGTGTTAGCGCTCGCTTTTTCAGATTTAAAAGAAGCCTGGGGGCCAGTGTTAGATGTTAGCTTTGAATTTCTTAATGCTGAAGTCAATCCACATTTTGCGAACATAGTCAGCCCAAGTGAAGTTGTTGTGGTGTCTACATTTAACATTGAGCTTGAAGGTGGTGGTGGTGCATTTCATGTCACCATGCCGTATCTCATGCTTGAGCCAATCAGGGAATTACTCGATGCTGGGGTGCTTAGTGACCATGTTGACATGGATGAGCGATGGACGGTGGCATTACGTGAAGAAATCTTGGATGCGATGCTAGAAATTAGTTGTGATTTAACTCAAACAGAACTGACATTACGGCAAGTCCAAGAACTTAAACCGGGTGATGTGATTCCCATTGAAATTGGTAAACATGTTACTGCAAAAGCGGCGGATGTACCTATTTTTTCATGTGATTATGGTTCTCACAATGGGAATCATGCCATTAAAATTGTTGATAAGCTGATTAATCCATAGCATAAATAGATGAGTAAAGCGACATGACTGAGTCTACTGACCAAGACAAAGAATCTAATAGCGAAATTGATGATCCATGGGCAGAAGCTTTTGCTGAGCAGGCGAATGTTGAAACAGATCAATCTACAGCCGCAGATGATGGTGTTAAGCTGGCTGACTTAGATGAATTAGCTGAGGGAAGTGAGTCGGCAAGCGATGGCGATGTCGATTTGAATATGATTCTGGATATTCCGGTGACGATTTCTATGGAAATTGGTCGGACAAAAATAAGCATCAGAAATCTTTTAAAATTCAATCAAGGATCCGTCGTGGAGCTTGACCGTCTAGCGGGTGAGCCATTGGATGTGTTGGTGAACGGAACACTGATTGCGCATGGTGAAGTGGTTGTGGTGAATGAAAAATTTGGTATTCGACTCACGGATGTGATTACCGCCATGGAAAGAATCCAAAAATTACGATGATGCGCATGATTCATAAATTATTGGTCTTAGTGAGCATGATGATATTGTCATTGGGGATTGTGCATGCAGCGGAGTCGAATGCAGGCATGCAACTGAGCTCCTCACCTGAGGTGATGGCAAGTCTTGCTAAAGTCGCTGTTGGTTTATTTTTAGTGGTTATTGCCATTTTTGTCAGTGCTTGGTTTTATCGGAGATTTGGCCAACAGGTGGGTGTGTCGAGTCAGGCATTAAAGTTGATCGGTGGCATCAGCTTAGGCAATAGAGAGCGGGTTGTTTTAATGAAAGTCGGTGATCAACAAATCTTATTGGGTATTACCCCCGGTCAAATACAAAAGCTGCATGTGCTTGAGCATCCGATTGAGTGTCAGGTTGATACCGAAAAAGACAAGCAACCTTTTGTTCAACAGTTAAATCAATATCTAAAGAAAAAATCTTGATGCCGATGATTTTTATGCTGCGTTTATTCTTATGTTTGTTATGCATTATGCCCATGATTAGCTGGGCAGCGGATCCTGGCATACCGGCGATTACGGTTGCTACCCAGGGTGATGGTAGTCAAACCTATACCTTGAGCCTGCAAGTGTTAGCTATTATGACAATGCTAACACTCATCCCTGCAGGTTTAATGATGCTAACTGCATTTACTCGAATTATTATTGTACTGTCAATCCTAAGGCAAGCGATTGGTTTAATGCAGGCACCGTCTGGCCAGATACTTATTGGTCTTGCACTTTTTCTGACTTTTTTTATTATGTCGCCTATTTTTGACAAAGTATATAACGATGCATTAACACCTTATATGGATGAAAAAATTGAGATGCAGGAAGCTTTTGAAATTGCTCGTGTACCTTTTAGAGAGTTCATGACTGCGCAAACACGTGAAACTGATCTGGCAATGTTTGCAGAAATCTCGGGTGGAAAAGAATTTGACACGATTGCAGACGTACCTTTTTCGTTATTAATTCCTTCGTTTATAACCAGTGAATTAAAGACAGCTTTTCAGATTGGATTTTTAATTTATATTCCATTTCTAGTGATTGATCTTGTGGTCGCCAGTGTACTGATGGCGATGGGTATGATGATGTTGTCACCAATGATGATATCGTTACCGTTTAAAATTATGTTATTTGTGTTAGTGGATGGTTGGTCACTAATTATGGGAACATTAGCATCAAGTTTTTATGTATAAACTGGAGCGATTTTTAATATGACACCGGAAGTGGTAATTGATACTTTTCAAGCAACGCTGCAAATCATTATTATATTGGTGGCAATTACTTTGTTGCCTGCGCTGGCGGTAGGTCTGTTAGTCAGTATGTTTCAGGCGGCTACCCAGATTAATGAAATGACATTAAGTTTTATTCCTAAGTTATTAATAACATTTACCGCATTAATGTTAGGCGGTCCTTACATGTTAAATTTAATGCTGTCGTATATTCAAACAACCTTTGAAAATATTCCTTATCTGATTGGATAATCAATAGACACGTTTTCAAAAAAAATCGATACGAAATTAATGGCTGAATAACGACCAATCGATAGCTTTCCGAATGTCGGATAAAAACTAATTTCTTTAAATATTGCCATGTCGGCACGATTTATGTTCGCAAATTCAGTTAACTTAACTGTTTTATCATAGGCGAAAAAAATTGCATTTTACGGGTGAAGAAATTAGTGTCATGGTTGGCAGTTATTTATGGCCGTTTATTCGAATTGCTGCCATGATTACAGCAATGCCCGTCTTCAGTTCTAATTTCATTCCCGTGCGAGTCCGCTTGATGATTGCTATCGGAATTACCATCGTAGTGGCACCCGTCATTCCTGAAGTACCTCATATTGATGCACTCAGTCCGAGAGGGTTTTACGTTATCTTACAACAAATGATAATCGGTATTACCATGGGTTTTATTTTTCATTTGGTGTTTAGCGTATTTATTATTGCAGGGCAAATTGTTGCCATGCAAATGGGGTTAGGTTTTGCAATGATGGTTGACCCGGTCAATGGTTCTCAAGCACCGGTGCTGGGTATGTTTTATATGGTATTAGTGACACTGTTTTTTTTGCTATTGGATGGGCACTTAATATTAATTTCTGTGATGGCTGACAGTTTTTATAGCTTGCCGATTGGTATGGAGGGGTTGGTGAGAGAAAATTTTAATCAAATGGTGGAATGGGGAAGTCACATGTTTTCCGGTGCGGTGTTAGTGGCTTTGCCGGCTATTATTGCCTTGTTATTGATTAATGTATCTTTAGGTGTCATGGGGAGAGCGGCACCTCAGTTAAATATTTTTGCGATTGGTTTTGCCATTACTATTATTGCTGGGTTTTACGTCATTATGGTAACTCTGCCTGCGGTGTTGGTTAATCTGGAAGATATGTCAAATCAAGCGATGCAAGAGATTAAAGGATTTACGAAACAAAACTAATGATAGGCTTTAGTAATGGAAATTAAATAATTTATTATTGCATGCCCCTTTCTTATTTTATAGCCGATTGGGTATTAACTTTCATACCAGTTTGTCAGGTGAAGTATGGCAGAAAACAAAGACGGTCAAGAAAAATCCGAAGAACCTACCAGTAAAAAAATTGAAAAATCGAGAGAAGACGGTCAACTACCTCGCTCTAGAGAGTTAAATACTTTTTTGATTATGGTGATTGCTGCAGCGGCTTTTATCATGATGGGCGGGCAGATTGTTGATGATTTATCTCAAGTGATGATCAGTGGCTTCGTATTGGAAAGAGAGCAGATCTTTGATAGCAACTTTATGGTGAACTTGTTTCAAGATCTGGTATTAGAAGGCATGTGGTCAATTGCCGGTTTTGCGCTTATTTTAACTGTTGTTGGTATTCTTTCTTCCATTTCATTGGGGGGGTGGAATTTTAGTACCAAAGCGTTGGTTCCGAAATTTAATCGATTGAATCCTTTTTCTGGTATTAAGCGTATTTTTGGTCCCAAAGGCTTGTTGGAGCTGGTTAAAGCATTAGCCAAATTTGCCATTATTGCTGCGGTCGCCATTGGTCTTTTATGGTGGAAAATGCCAGCAATCATGGCGATTGGCTATCAGTCTGTCGATGTTGCTTTAGTGGAAACGGGTGAACAAGTTGTATACTTTTTTCTTATGCTATGTTGTACCTTGGTAATTGTTGCTCTGGTGGATGTGCCGTTTCAGTTATGGGATAACAAACGGCAACTTAAGATGACCATGCAAGAAGTAAAAGATGAAAACAAACAAACGGAAGGAAGTCCGGAAGTAAAAGCAAGAATTAGAATGGTGCAACGTGAGATGGCGCAGCGAAGGATGATGCAAGAAGTGCCAACAGCCGATGTCATCATTACCAACCCCACCCATTTTGCTGTTGCCCTTAAGTACGACCAAAAAAATATGAGAGCGCCCATCTTAGTCGCCAAAGGATCAGACATTTTAGCTGGCCGCATACGTGCGGTTGCTTTTGATCATCATGTACCTATTTTATCTTCTCCTGCCTTGGCACGTGCTGTGTATTACCATACGGAGTTAGGAGAAGAAATTCCAGAAGGGCTTTATACTGCGGTTGCTAAGGTCTTAGCCTATATTTTTCAATTGAAAAAAGGCTCTGCAATTAATCCGTCAGCACCATTAACAATGGATGATGTAGAAATACCGGAAGATTTGCGCAAAGATGCTTAATGTTACAGCGTTTTCTGGATATAGGCTTGAGAGCAATGGGAAGTCAAAAATATGACAATAAAACAGCATCTACACCGTATCTTTAGTAGCGGGCTAGGCGTTCCTCTTGCTCTGGTTGTGATGCTGGGCATGTTAATTATTCCTCTGCCGACATTTTTATTAGATATTTTTTTCACATTTAATATTGCATTATCAATGATTGTTCTATTGGCAGCAATTTATGTCGATCGACCCTTGGAGTTTTCTTCATTTCCAACCATTTTATTATTTTCTACATTAGCTAGGTTATCGCTAAACATTGCCTCAACACGAGTGGTTTTGTTAGAAGGGCATACGGGAACAGATGCCGCAGGTGAGGTGATTAAATCCTTTGGTGAGTTTGTTATTGGTGGAAATTATGCGGTAGGTATCGTGATATTTGCCATTTTGGTCATTATTAATTTTGTGGTGGTGACCAAGGGCGCGGGTCGAATTTCAGAAGTGAGTGCTCGCTTTACCCTGGATGCTATGCCAGGTAAACAAATGGCCATTGATGCGGATTTGAATGCAGGTATTTTAACTCAGGAAGAAGCTCAGCAACGACGTAACGAAGTGGTCAATGAAGCAGATTTTTATGGTTCCATGGACGGAGCGAGCAAATTTGTAAAAGGCGATGCAATTGCCGGTATCCTTATACTTTTCATTAATGTTATCGGTGGCTTCATTATTGGAATGATTCAGCACGGTCTGAGTTTTTCTGATGCTCTGGAGTTTTATACCTTGTTGACCATTGGGGATGGTTTGGTTGCGCAAATCCCTTCGCTGATTCTCTCCACTGCCGCTGCACTTATCGTAACGCGTGTTTCTTCTTCGCAGGATATGGGACAACAGATTATGTCGCAAATGTTCAGTAGCCCGAAAACGCTCGGTGTGACAGGGGGAATCATTGGAGGCATGGGGCTTATTCCGGGCATGCCGAATGTGGCGTTTCTTACCCTTGGGGCTGCTTGCGGTGGCGGTGCGTATTTGTTAGCAAATAAAGAGACGGGATCGACCGAAGATAGTTTACCGCAGGATAGTCAGCCTGCGACGCCACCACCACCAAAGGAATTGAGCTGGGATGATGTACTTAATGTCGATCTGATTGGTTTAGAAGTGGGGTATAAATTAATCCCATTAGTGGATAAATCCCAGGGTGGACAATTGATGAACCGAATTAAAGGGGTTAGGAAAAAATTGTCCCAAGAGTTGGGATTTTTAATTCCCCCGGTGCATATTCGCGACAACCTGGAACTGACACCTAATGCGTATCGAATTACTTTACATGGAGTCCCATTAGGTGAGGCTGAGATTTACACTGAAAAGGACTTAGCGATTAATCCAGGACAGGTATTTGGCGATTTGTCAGGGATAGCGAGTCGTGATCCAGCATTTGGCTTAGAAGCGGTCTGGATTGATATGACACAGCGCGATCATGCCCAAACGCTGGGATATACCGTGGTTGATGCAAGTACGGTTGTGGCGACACACCTGAGCCAGATATTACAGATGCACGCACATGAACTGCTGGGCCGGGAAGAAGTGCAGCAATTGGTAGACAAGCTTGCTAAGGTCGCTCCGAAGCTTGTCGAAGAATTGATACCAAATGCATTATCACTGGGTGTTTTATTGAAAGTATTGCAGAGTTTATTAGAGGAAAATATTCCAATCCGAGATATGCGTACCATTGCTGAGACCTTGGCAGACTGTGCTTCGAAAACACAAGACCCTCAAGTGCTAACTGCGGTAGTGCGCATGTCCTTGGGGCGCTCAATTATCCAGCAAGTTAATGGTTCAGCTGAGGAATTAGTGGTCATTACATTAGATCCGGCACTGGAACAAATATTGCAAAAAACGACACAAGTCACTAATGAAAACGGCGCAGCAATCGAGCCCGGGTTGGCTGAAAGAATACATGTTTCGCTGCAAGAGGCCGTGCAACAGCAAGAGATGGCTGGTCAGCCTGCAGTACTACTAGTATCTGCAGTTTTACGACCAATGCTAGCCAAATACATTCGACGGTCAATGCCAAATGTACATGTGCTTTCATTTAATGAAATTCCTGATAATAAACAAATCAAGGTGATATCAACGGTGGGAGCATGATCAATATTCTCAAGCCTGAGTTGACCCGAGGTCGCAGGATGTACCTGATGGAAAAAAATATAGAGAGACTGCATCGATGAAGTTAAAACGTTTTAATGCGCCCGACATCAGGCAGGCAATCAGTAAAGTGAGAGAGGAATTAGGATCTGATGCAGTAATTTTGTCAAATAAAAAAACACAGACAGGTGTGGAGATTATTGCAGCAGTTGATTATGACGATGCTATTCTCTCGGAATCCACGATTGATGCCGTGGCATTACCTGAAGAAAACATGAAAAATCGCGAAGAAAATCATAAAAACTTGGCAGGCTTGATGGATGATATGTCCAGTATGATGAAGCCGCAAGCGGATGAAGACGCCCCATTTTGGAAGCGTGTCATGGCCGAATCATATGATAAGAATACTGAAAAAAAATCAACCTCAATAAAACCATCAAAAGATACTTTTCAGGACGTGATCAATAGTGCCGGGAATAAATCAGATAAAAAGGATTGGTCACCACAGTTGGTTAGCGATGATGAGGAGGAGATTGAATCTTTTATTCCTTCGTATACCAGAGATGGAAAGTTGGCTTCATTAGATAATCAACATCGTGTTGATAATCAGGAGTCGCAATTAGCGGAGTTTGCCAAAAAGATACCCCGAGAAGATTTAAATAAAAATACGCCTGAAGATGGAAAGTCATTGACTAATGTCTGGAAAGAGCTAAATGACTTACGTGGTTTGCTAGAACATCAAATGTCGTCATTAGCTTGGGGGGATATGGGGAAACGGACCCCTCAAAAAGCTAAGGTATTGCGTAAATTGATGGAATTAGGTGTCAGTCCTGTTATCAGTCGCCGTATTCTGCAAGAAGTAAAAGAAGAAGAGCAGTTTGATGTGGTATGGAAGCGGGCATTAACCGTGTTGGCGACCCGATTGAAAGTGATGGATGATGTCGTCTTAAAGCATGCCGGTGTTTTTGCCTTGGTTGGCCCTACTGGAGTGGGAAAAACCACGACATTGGCAAAAATGGCCGCACGGTATGCATTATCTTATGGCGCGGATGATATTGCACTAGTGACCACAGATAACTATCGGATTGGAGCGCATGAACAACTGAGAACTTATGGACGTATTTTGGGTGTTCCAGTGCGTATCGCCAATGATGCTGCTGAGCTGAAAAATGTATTGAAATCACTCTATGATAAAAAGCTTATTCTCATCGATACCGCAGGTACCAGTCAAAGAGATTTACGATTGTCAGAACAGTTTGCGATGTTGAGCGAAGGATCACCGTTAATTAAAACATTTTTGGTGTTATCAGCGGCCTCGCAAATTAATGTCATGGATGAAATTGTTCGAGCGTATCAAAAAGTAGTATTAGATGGCTGTGTGGTGACAAAGCTTGATGAAAGCAGTCTTTTGGGAGGGGCGTTATCTATTATTTATCATTATAAATTACCTTTGGCTTACCTGAGTGATGGGCAACGGGTTCCTGAAGATTTACATACCACCCGCCCTGTGGACTTGATAAAACGTACTGTCCAGATGATGCATAAAGGCAATTATCGTATTGATGATGAGGTGATAGAAATGGCGTTTGGAGGATCTGATGATGGGTTTTGTTAACGGCCGTCGGGATCAAGCCGAAGGATTGCGACAAATGAAGGTACACCGTCCGGTACGAGTGATTGCGGTGACCAGTGGCAAAGGTGGGGTAGGTAAGACTAATATATCGGTGAATCTTGCCATTTCGTTAGCCGCCAGAGGGCGGCGAACGGTAATTATGGATGCAGATCTAGGCTTAGCGAATATTGATATTTTATTGGGCTTGCACCCTGTTAAAAATTTATCACACGTGATTAATGGCGAATGTCAGCTAAGGGACATATTACTTGCTGGTCCCAATGATATTCAAATTATCCCTGCGGCGTCGGGTGCCCAGCGCATGGCGGAACTCAGCGATGCTGAGCATGCGGGATTGATTCAAGCATTTAGTGATTATAGAGAAGATGTTGATGTATTAATTATTGATACCGCCGCAGGGATTTCGCCAAGTGTTGTTAGTTTCTGTAAAGCGGCACAAGAAGTGCTCGTTGTGGTATGTGATGAGCCAACATCAATTACTGACGCTTATGCATTGATCAAACTGTTAAGCAGAGATCACGGGCTGCGTCGATTCCATATTTTAGCCAATAAAATACATAGTCAGCGGGAGGGGCAGGAATTGTTTAATAAATTAGAGAAGGTCACTGATCGCTTTTTAGATGTTGTATTAAACTTTATGGGGATGTTGCCTTATGATGACTTACTTAGAAAATCGATTCAAAGGCAAAAAGCTGTGGTTAGTATTTATCCACATAGCAAAATATCAACGGCATTTAAGAGATTAGCGGAACGTGCCGATAAATGGCCCATGCCGTCGGTAGCAACCGGCCAACTGGAGTTTTTTATAGAGCGACTGGTTCGCGCAAGTCAACTAAATACGGAGGTTACGCTATGAATGGACTCGTAATGTATGAAGAGACAAGCCAACGAGAAGGCGATGATTCGCTGATAATAAAACATGCTGCGCTAGTAAAGCGCATTGCTTATCATTTAGTCAGCCGTTTACCACCTAGTGTCCAGCCTGATGATCTTATCCAAGCCGGTATGATAGGTCTTTTAGAAGCATCGAAGAACTATGATTCAAATCAGGGGGCCAGTTTTGAGACGTATGCAGGAATAAGAATTCGCGGTGCGATGCTAGATGAGATTCGGCGCAGTGATTGGGCTCCTCGATCAGTTCATAAAAAAGCGCGCTTAGTGGCAGAAGCGGTGAGAAATGTTGAAAATGAAACGGGAAGGGATGCTCGGGATCATGAGGTAGCAAGTATCCTGGAGGTATCCATTGATGAGTACCATCGTATGGTGCAAACAGCATGTGGTTATCGTGTGATGAGCTTTGAAGATATCAGTCCTGGCGATGAAGCTCATGTAGATAATTTTGCAGATGAACGAGGTAGCCCTTTAGATGGTTTGCAACAGGCAGATTTTCGTAAAATTTTAGCCGGAGAAATATCCAATCTGCCCGAGCGTGAGCGTTTGGTCATGGCATTATACTATGAAGAAGAACTCAATTTACGAGAGATAGGTGAAGTCTTAGGTGTGAGTGAATCCAGAGTATGTCAAATACACAGTCAAGCTGTTATTCGTTTGCAAGCACGTATGGATTCTTGGAAGAATGATGTTTAATTGTCTAGTTTGTATAGGCCATATATTAGGGGGTTAGCTTGGACAAGAACATGAAAATTTTGATTGTGGATGATTTTTCCACAATGCGTCGAATCATTAAAAATCTTTTACGAGACTTAGGTTTTAACAATACGACTGAAGCCGATGATGGCAGCAGCGCTTTGCCTATGTTAGAGAATGGTAGCTTTGATTTTTTAGTGACGGATTGGAATATGCCAGGGATGACAGGCATTGAATTGCTTAAGGCTGTACGAAAAAATGAAAAAATTCGTTTACTTCCTGTGCTAATGGTGACCGCAGAACAAAAGAGAGAGCAAATCGTAGAAGCTGCACAAGCGGGTGTGAACGGTTACATTGTAAAGCCTTTTACTGCGTCAACGCTTAAAGAAAAAATTGATAAAATTTTCGAACGTATTGACGCAAAATGACATTATAGAAGAGGCGGTCTATGTCTTCGCTAGAGAATAAAGAAATTGATGAAGAGATATTGGTATGTGCTAGAGAGCTAGTGCAAGCACTAGAGGAAGGTCATGTCGATAATGCGAATATGTTAATCGATAAAATGGCTAGTATTAAAGGCGTCAGTCTTTTTCAAGAATTAGGAAAGTTAACTAGAGAGTTTCATGAAGCACTCAATGGTTTTAGAGCGGATGAAAATCTGCTGGGAATGGCCGAGGAAGAAATTCCTGATGCAAAAGAACGTCTGTATTATGTGATTAACAAGACTGAAGAAGCGGCTAACAAAACACTAAATGCCGTTGAAGATGCCATGCCTTTGTGTGATGCAATTGAAGAGAAAGCATGCGGACTCAATACAAGTTGGGATCGATTTACTCGACGTGAGTTGTCCGCGCAAGAATTTAGAAAATTATCCAAAGAAATCGCTGGTTTTTTAACGGGTACTTCAGAAGATGTTATGAAGGTACGAGGTAAGCTGAATGATGTTTTAATGGCGCAGGATTTTCAAGATATCACAGGACAGATTATACGCAAAGTAATTGCCTTGGTAGAAAACGTCGAAGTGAACCTAGTGAACCTGGTTCGCTTGGGTGGTGATTCCAGAGTGCATTCTAATCCGGAAAACAAAGCAATACAACGGGAACAAGAAGGTAAGCTGGAGGGGCCTCAAATACCTGGCAAGGAATCGGAAGGTGCTGTGAAAAATCAAGACGAGGTTGATGATTTATTATCTAGTTTAGGGTTTTAAGGAATGTTTATATGGCATTTGACGCGGACGACGAAATATTACAAGATTTCCTGGTAGAAGGAAGCGAGATTCTTGAAAAATTAAGTGAGCAGCTGGTTGAGTTAGAGCAAGCTCCAACCGACACCGATTTGCTGAATGCTGTTTTTCGAGGCTTTCATACCATTAAGGGTGGTGCAAGTTTTATTAATTTGACCGGCCTGGTTGATGTTTGTCATGTCGCAGAAGATGTCTTCAACTTGTTAAGGCAAGGTGAGCGAGAAGTTAATGCCCATGTTATGGATGTTATGCTACGTGTTCTCGATGTGCTTAATGAAATGTTTGAGACGCTACGTGGTGGGGAAGAGCCTGAGACAGCGGATCCAGAACTGATTAATCAGTTAAAAGAAATTAAATCTGGAAAAATTATTAGCTCTGAACCAGAGCCGGATTCTTCGACTGCATCCAATGATGAGAGTAGTGCTGCACTGCCTCATGGGAATCAACAGCAAGCACTAGACGAAACCATGGAGGCTGATCGAGCTAATACTGATGAAATTTCCGATCAGGAATTTGAAGAATTACTCGATCAGTTAGAACAGCAAAATGAACAATCCAATACTGAAATAACAATCATCGATCCGTTTGACGAACAAGTGGATACACCAGTCGAGGAAAAAAATTCAGATGATATATCTGATGAAGAATTTGAATCTTTATTGGATGAATTTCATAGCAAAGATACGGGCGGGGGATTAACAGCCAAAGATAGTGATCAGCAACAGCCAGCAGAAGTGAATGATGTTCCCTCAACACCACTTCTTGAGTCTTCTGAAAAAGAAAATATTACCGATGAAGAATTCGAAAACTTATTGGACGAACTTCATGGGCCAGGAAAACATACGGTAATTGCTGATGCTTCCCCAGAAAATACGCCAGTGAGCCAGTTTGTCCAGCCCACGGGTGATGTATCAAAGCCGATAATAAGTGAGCACAAACAAGATGTAGTAGAATCCAAGCCGATTGATAAAGTAACAAAGGACGCAAATAAAAAGCCGGTGAAGGAAGCCTCTTCGCCACAAAGTGAAACCACCGTTCGTGTTGATACCAAGCGTCTAGATGACATTATGAATATGGTGGGTGAACTCGTGTTGGTGCGTAATCGGTTAATGACGCTGGAAAGTGCCTTGGGTAACGAGGAAATTGCTCATGCCATAGGTAATTTGGATTTAGTCACTGGGGACTTGCAAGCCGCGGTGATGAAAACGCGTATGCAACCGATTAAGAAAGTTTTTGGTCGTTTCCCCCGAGTTGTACGAGATCTAGCGCGTAGTTTGAAAAAAGAGGTTAATCTGGAGCTGCAAGGTGAAGAGACAGATTTGGATAAAAATTTGGTCGAAGCATTAGCTGATCCGTTAGTTCATTTAGTGCGGAATGCTGTCGATCATGGTATAGAAATGCCCAATGATAGAGAAAAAGCAGGCAAGCCGAAACAAGGGAATATTGTGTTGTCAGCAGAACAGGAAGGCGATCACATTTTACTAATCATTAGTGATGATGGTGGGGGTATGGATCCCGATGTGCTTCGTCGAAAGGCTGTTGAAAAAGGTGTGATGGATGAAGATAGTGCAGCAAGACTGGATGATCAAGAATGTTTTGCATTGATTTTTTCACCAGGATTTTCCACTAAATCTGAAATTTCAGATATTTCTGGTCGCGGTGTTGGTATGGATGTTGTCAAAACGCGTATTGTGCAACTTAACGGCAGTATTGAAATTGACTCCAAAATGGGTAGTGGCACGCGATTAAGTATTAAAGTACCACTGACGTTAGCGATTATGCCAACACTGATGGTGAGATTGCAACGGCAAATATTTGCGCTTCCCTTGACGAGTGTCAGTGAAATATTCAATTTGGATTTAACCCGAACCAATGTGGTTGATGGGCAGCTTGTTATTATGTTGAGAGAAAAACCATTACCGTTATTTTTCTTGGCTGATTGGCTGATTAATAACGGAGGCCAGTCGGCTGCACAAACTGGACATGTGGTTGTGGTATCGGTGGGTAATCAACGAGTGGGGTTTGTTGTTGAGCATTTAATAGGACAAGAAGAAGTCGTTATTAAACCGCTGGGAGCAATGTTGCATGGAACTCAGGGGTTGGCCGGTGCAACCATTACGGGTGATGGAAGAATTGCCCTTATTTTAGATGTGCCTAGCTTAGTTAAATGTTACGGAACGTAGGATGACGATTGCTCAGAAAAAAATATTGTGAAATAGAATTATTTTGTGCCCATTCCTTGGAAGTCGGTTAGATGTATATTGTTGCTGTGCTTTTTAACTAAATAAATTTCAAGTCAAAGAGGTGCATGCGATGTCAGTAAAGGTTTTGGTAGTCGATGATTCAATGTTTTTCCGACGCCGTATTACCGAAATACTGAATGCTGACCCGAATATCGAAGTGATGGATACGGCTAATGATGGAGCAGAGGCTGTTGAAAAAGCGTGCCGACTTGAACCTGATGTCATCACCATGGATGTAGAAATGCCTGTCATGAATGGAGTTGAAGCAGTAAAGAAAATTATGCAATTGAAGCCAACGCCGATTTTGATGTTTTCTTCTGTGACAACAGATGGCGCACAGGTTACCTTAGATGCATTAGATGCGGGTGCTGTTGATTATTTCCCTAAGCGATTCACGGATATTGCTAAGGATAAGGCAGAGCTAAAAAAAGTATTATGCCAACGCATAAACGGACTTGCTTATTCGGTAAAAAGTAAAAAAATCGTTCATCAACAGCAATTACTTCCAAACAATTCTTCGGCTCGATTGCGAATTCATCGACGTTCAGGTTTGGCAGAGCAAACAATAAAACCATCAATTATAGCAATAGGTACTTCAACGGGTGGCCCGCTTGCATTGCAAACACTGCTAAAGCAAATTCCAAAAAATTTTTCTGCTCCGATTTTGATTGTTCAGCATATGCCAGCGGAATTTACTTTTGCATTTGCTAAGCGTCTTAATGAAATATGTAAAATAACGATAAAAGAAGCGAGTGATGGCTGTGTGTTGCGACCAGCGACGGCCTATTTAGCGCCAGGAGGTAAACAAATGGTGATAAAAAATCGATCAGCGGAGCCAATGATTATGATTGAGAGCGGCGATAAAAATCTGACTTACAAACCCAGTGTTGATGTCACATTTTCATCGCTAGCGAATGATTATCATGGCAAAGTACTTGCTGTTATTCTTACTGGTATGGGTACCGATGGTTGCCGTGGTGCTAAGCAGTTAAAAGAAAAAGGTGCGATTATTTGGGCGCAGGATGAGGACTCTTGTGTTGTTTACGGTATGCCTTCGGCCGTTGTGCAAGCCGGATTAACTGAAAAAGTGTTACCCTTAAAAGAGATAGGTATCAATTTGGCCAAAGTAGTATAGCCGATGGATTATTTAACGATCTTTGGTATGCTATTGGCGGTGGTGGCGATACTTGTCGGGCAGAGCCTAGATGGTGGTCATATTACCTCATTACTTAATGGGCCTGCGCTGATGATTGTGCTGGGCGGTAGTGTTGGTGCAATTATGGTGCAGGCGCCATATCGCGAGTTCAAACATGCGCTTAGTCTTGTGCTCTGGATCTTGTTCCCTAAAAATCAGCAAGAAAATACTCTGATTAAAAAACTCGTTCTATGGAGTGATATCGCAAGAAAAGAAGGATTGCTTGGCTTAGAGACGGCTTCGGAAAGTGAAAAAGATGTGTATGCACGAAAGTGTCTCGATTTATTAGTTGAAGGGCGCGAGCCAAATACAATTAGAGCAATATTGGAAGTTGAAATTGATGCCAAACAAGATTATGACTTAACTGCAGCGCGGTTGTATGAGGCGATGGGAGGTTATGCACCTACGATTGGTATTCTTGGCGCAGTGATGGGATTGATCCATGTGATGGAAAATTTGACAGATCCTAGCAAGCTCGGTGCAGGCATCGCCACGGCCTTTGTTGCGACGATTTATGGGGTTGGTATTGCGAACTTGTTATTATTGCCTATTGCCAACAAATTAAAGAGTATTATAAGTCATCAAACGAAAGTTCGCGAAATGATGATGGAAGGGGTGGTTGCCATCGCTGAAGGGGACAGCCCGAGAAACATAGAAGTTAAAATGAAGAGTTTTTTTCCGCATTTAAAATTCGACGCTGTCAAAAAAAATAAGAAAAAATAACATCTATCCAATGTCGAGGATTGCACAACAGGAGGTTATATTTGCGTGGCGCGACGTCGAAGGCTTGAGCCAGAAAACCATAATCATGATCGATGGTTAATTTCGTATGCGGATTTTATTACATTATTATTTGCTTTTTTTGTCGTATTGTATGCTTTGTCATCGGTCAATCAGGGTAAGTATAAGGTACTTTCTGATTCGCTGGTCACTGCATTTAAAGCCGAACCGAGAGTGATACAACCAATCCAAGTTGGAGAAATCAGTCGCGCCAAAGCCATTAATATAATGAAGCACGATGGCCATAAATCGACTCTGGATACGGATAACACGACTAACCAGGATAACTATTTAGAAGTTAACTTGCAGGAGATGGCTAATAAAATAGAACATGCGATGGGGCAGCTTATTAATCAGGATCTAGTTAAAGTCAGGCGATCTAAGAGCTGGTTAGAGATCGAGATAAATTCTAGTCTGCTGTTTAATAGTGGTAATGCCAAGTTTGTCAAAGAATCGGCATCGGTATTAAAGGATATCGCTAAAATTATGAAATCTTTTCCCAACCCGGTTAACGTTGAAGGGTTTACCGACAATGTGCCGATAAAGAATGAGATGTTTCCCTCCAATTGGGTGCTTTCTGCCGCACGTGCTGCCAGTGTGGTACATATATTTGAGAAAAATGGTGTGGCGCCTGAGCGGATGACGGCCATTGGTTATGGTGAATATCGGCCGATTGCAGATAATACGAGTCCCTCAGGGCGTCGTAAAAATAGGCGTGTGGTATTAGCTGTGTTGGCGGAAAATAAAACCGTGCGCATCGACAAACGAATGCGACAACCGCTTAATGCAAAAGCACGAGAAAAAGCCGTTCAATAATATAGCTCACTTGACTGCCAAATTATTGTTAGTCCTGCGTCAGTAGCCAGGCTAGTTTTCTTCAACAGAGAATCATCGGAATGGGTATTATACCAGTCGCGAACCATTTCGTAGGTATTTTTGGTGCCTGCTTTCTCCCCCGTATATGCGCTAATAAAACCTGCATAACGCTGGCTATGCAGGTTTTATTGACATACTCTTGAACAAAAACTCAACGACTCCCAATACCTACGCAATGATCTGCTAGGGGGATATCCTTTCGCTTCAAACCGTGGTCTATTGTTTAATTCATGGCTGGTACAATTATTGATTGTTTTACACAAATCCCGATGCAAGACGTCTTTTAATCGGGGGTGGTGTTTTGTTGATCGGGCGTTGTTTTTCCTTCAAGTAAATATTTGCGACGACTATTAGGTATCTAGAGTAAAGAGAGGACGTTGTGTTAAAAGTCTGGGCGATTGCGAATCAAAAAGGTGGCGTTGGAAAAACGACAACAACAGTCAGCCTAGCGGGCATATTGGCAAAATTAGGACGGCCAACGTTATTGATGGATCTTGATCCTCATGGTTCTCTCTCTAGCTATTTCGGCTATGATCCTGATCATGCGAAAAATAGTATTTATCAGTTGTTTCAAGATAAAGCTCCAGAACCTCAAGATATATTGGTAGAAACTGGAATTGACCATCTTGCTTTGTTGCCAGCATCAACAGCGATGGCAACCCTAGATCGGCAATTGGGATCTCAGATGGGTAAAGGTTTAGTCATTGCTAATGCGGTTAAAGCATTGGTCAATGATTTTGAGTTTGTATTGATTGACTGTCCTCCGATTCTTGGCGTGCTAATGGTTAATGCGATGGCTGCCTGTGAACACTTAATCATACCGGTTCAGACGGATTATTTAGCGATAAAAGGTTTGGAGAGAATTATTAATACACTGAAAATGATTGCCCGGGCGAGCAAGAGGCAGTTACCTTATACAATTGTTCCTACCATGTTTGATAAACGCACCCGCGTTTCCCACGATAGTTTGCGAATACTGCGAGAAGATTATCCTTATCATCTTTGGGAAGGTGTTATTCCAGTGGATACTATGTTTAGAGATGCTTGTTTGACAAAAAAACCACTCACTATTTTAAAACCAAATGCACGTGGTGCGATTGCATACCGTCACTTGTTGAATCGACAGCTAAATATTGTAACGAAACCAGAAACGGAATTAATGGCATGATAGATGAAGAGATAGATGATAGTTTGATTTGTCAACGAGATGCCATCGATTATTATTTGCATTCATTGTTACAGTCGAACATAAGTCACGATGATACGATTCATATAGAGCAAGTAACCAGTAACCCTCCTGTTACTGAGTTACCCGTTGATGCGGATCAAGTTCAATCCATTAATGGAGAAGAAAGATTAGCGCTTTTGCTTTTTTCAGTGGCGGGTTTAGGGTTAGCTTGTGTGAAACAAGATGTGGTTGATGTCATTGATTATGCATCTGATATTTTAGTGGTTCCAGATTCGCCAAATTGGTTAATGGGATTGTATGCTCATGAGGGGGCTTATGTGAAAGTGATCGATCCTTATTTGTTGTTAGTTCCAGAAAAAAGAAGAAAAGGAAAGCTTGATAAAAAATGTCATGAAATTAAGCAAATTTTATTGATTGGTAACGGTGACTGGGGAGTGGCAAGTGAAACGCCGATACAAGTTAAAAAAATGAATTCATCAAGCATTAAATGGAATCGAGATAAAAATCCGAGTAATAATTTATTATGCGGTACGATCAAAGCACATCATTGTGCAATGATGAATATTAGAAATGTCCTGAGTGTTATGGCATCTTAATATAAAGCGAGAGTAAAACAAATTGTTCATCTTGCATACCTAGGGAGTTGGATATAATGAGTGTCAATATTGAAAATATAGATAATGATCAAGTTTTGCGTTGGGTTACATTTCAAATGGACAAAGAGGTATACGGTATTAACGTTTCTCAAGTGAGGGAAGTGTTGCGTGTATCGGAAATTGCTCCGGTACCCGGTGCGCCTGATTATGTCTTAGGTATTATCAATTTGCGCGGTAATGTGGTCACTGTGATTGATACACGCAAGCGTTTTGGGTTATCTAGCGTTGATCCTGATGATGCCAGTCGTATTGTCATTATTGACGTGGATTCACAGCAAGTGGGGATTCTGGTTGATAGCGTTGCGGAGGTTGTGGATTTGCATGCTTCATCGATAGAAACGCCTCCTAATGTGGGTAATGATGAAACATCAAAGTATATAGAGGGTGTAACAAGCCTGGATGGAGAGTTATTGATATTGGTCGATCTCAATAAATTTTTAAGTGAAGAAAAATGGCAAGAGATGGCTTCATTCTAGCTGAATGTTGAGGTGATGCTGAAGTTTCGTTTGTCGATACAGTTGGAATGAGAACAAACTTAGATGAATCTAATGAGTTCAATATCGACGGGACTTTACCTACAATTGTGGTAGTGTGACGGGCAGTCATTCGCATGGAAATCGTTTTAATCGTAATTATTATAGTGCTTGCTGTTATTGGTTTGCTGAGCATGTATTATCTCAACAAAAAGGTCGAGCATAAATCTGCGTTGATTAAGTCGTTGCAAAAAGAGATAAGCCAGGTAAGTGAATCGACTGCGGTGAATCAGAACAAGGTGCAAACGTTATATAATCAAATGCGCCAAATTGAAGGCCGGATAGATCAGCTTTCGTTAAAAGAGCCTTCCCAACAAATGTACCGGCATGCAGTGAAATTGGTGAAATCGGGTGCATGCATTAATGATGTGGTGGAATCATGCGGCTTATCACGTGGTGAGGCAGAATTGATCATGTTATTAAATAAAATGGGTAGCGGTGAGACTGGGGTTTGGAAAAACGATATTGGTTAATATGTATTCTTCTGTCACTCTTTACTCCGGCATTGTCTGGCCGGTATACTATAGGCAAAAAGCGTATTTAGGAAATTTGGTCATTTTATTTTTACCTTTGGTAGTTGTCTATGAGTAATTCCCTACAAGATCAACTTTTGCAAGCTGGCCTAGTGACAGATAAGAAAGTTAAGGAAGTAAAGAAAGATAAGAAAAAACAAGCAAAGCTTGTGAAAAATAAAAAGCGTCAAACTGATGACGTAATGACTGAAGGTGATTTGGCGATATATTATGCGAAAAAAGCCCAGTTTGAGAAAATGGAGCGAGATAAGGCGCTCAATGAAGCAAGAGAGGCCGCTCGCGCTAAAAAAGCACTCAAAGCGAAAGTAAAGCAAATTGTTACCCAGCACCGACAAAATATCGACGATAGTCAGGTGGTGTTTCGCTACTTAGATGGTAGTCGTGTGCGCCAAGTTTATGTGAGCGAGGGGCAGCATAAACAGTTGGCGAGCGGACAATTGGCGATTGTTTTGTTTGCAGGAAAAACACATTTGATTGACAATGATATTGCGAAAAAACTTCAAGAAATATCTTATGACAAAGTTTTTTTCTTCGAAAAGGAAGAAAAAATAGCAAGCCCAGATGCGGATGATCCGTATGCTAAGTACCAAGTTCCCGATGATTTAATGTGGTGATGTGATATATCCGTAGCGAACTATTTTTTAATATGATTCGCTACGGGGATAAGCATCAAGTATTGATGCCCATTCCTAAGCAAGTTTTTTATATTTAAAGCGCTTGGGCTGGTTGGCATCCTCACCCAATCGTTTACGCCGGTCACTTTCGTATTCTGCGAAGTTGCCTTCAAACCATACTGCCTTGCCATCGCCTTCGAAGGCGAGTATATGTGTGGCAATACGATCTAAAAACCAGCGGTCATGGGAGATAACTACCACGCATCCGGGAAAGCTTAATAAGGCTTCTTCGAGGGCACGTAAGGTTTCCACATCCAGGTCATTGGTGGGCTCGTCTAACAGCAATACATTGCCGCCACTTTTTAATAGTTTTGCTAAATGTACCCGATTTCGTTCACCACCGGATAAGTCACCAATTCTTTTTTGTTGATCACTGCCTTTGAAATTAAACCGACTACAGTAGGCCCGAGAAGGCATTTCGAATTTTCCCACTCGAATGATTTCTTCATTATCTGAGATTTCTTGCCATATGGTACGATCCTCTTTTAATGCATCTCGACTTTGATCAACATAGGCAAGCTGTACTGTTTCTCCAATTCTTATACTGCCCGCATCCGGAGTTTCTTGGCCGACTAGCATGCGGAAAAGCGTAGTTTTACCCGCGCCATTTGGTCCAATAATGCCGACAATACCACCGGGTGGTAATTGGAAAGAGAGATTTTCGATAAGTACACGATCATCAAACGTTTTGGTGAGTGCTTCAGCTTCAATGACAAGGTCACCTAAGCGTGGGCCGGGTGGGATATAAATCTCTTTCGTTTCATCGCGCTTTTGGGTTTCAAGCGATGCTAACTCTGAAAAACGTGCAACCCGTGCTTTGCTTTTTGATTGACGCCCTTTAGGATTGGAGCGAATCCATTCAAGTTCGGCATGCATTGCTTTTTGGCGAGCTTTACTTTGCTTTTCTTCCACTGCCAAACGTTTTTCTTTTTGTTCAAGCCAGTTAGAGTAATTGCCTTCCCAAGGAATGCCTTGACCGCGGTCAAGTTCAAGAATCCAGCCTGCGACATTATCTAAAAAATAGCGATCATGGGTGATAGCGACCACCGTACCCGAGTATTCATGTAAATACCGTTCTAACCAGGCAATGGATTCTGCATCAAGATGGTTGGTTGGTTCATCGAGCAACAGCATGTCAGGTGCAGACAAGAGTAGTTGGCATAATGCGACACGGCGTTTTTCACCGCCCGAGAGGTGGGCGATGTCGGCATCCCAAGGTGGTAACTGCAGTGCATCGGCTGCAATATCTAAGCGTCGATCAATATCCCAACCATCTGCGGCATCAATGGCATCTTGCAATTGACCTTGTTGCTCCAAGAGCGTATTCATTGCTTCATCGCTCATGGGTTCCATAAACTTCATGCTAATTTCATTAAAGTTATCGACTAATTGTTTTATGTTTGCGACCCCTTGCTCAACGTTTTCTCGCACGGTTTTGTTGGCGGCTAATTGGGGTTCTTGTGGTAGATAGCCGATGCGTATGCCCGATAACGGATGCGCTTCGCCTAAGTAATCGTTATCTATGCCTGCCATGATTCTCAACAGGCTGGATTTTCCTGATCCGTTTAGCCCTAGGACCCCAATTTTTGCGCCTGGAAAAAAAGACAATGAGATATCTTTTAAAATTTCTCGCTTAGGCGGCACGACTTTACCCACGCGATTCATGGAGAATATGTATTGGGCCATTAATCCTTAATTCCTTAATGAAATATTTTCTTATATGCTGCCAGCATGTTGTGTGATATCGAGATAAACGGTGAGCCGCTGACCCGCTTTAAGGTAGTCCTGACGGCGGATACCGTTCCACCGAATCAGCTCCTTGATGCTGACGTTAAATTTTTGTGATATTCTGCTCAAAGAATCGCCTTTGCGAACCTGATAGCCGATTTTTTTGGTTAGAATATGTGATGAATGTGGAGAAAAATCGGCTTTTTGAAAACGTCCTTTTTGCCAAATAGTGAGTTTTTTACCCGCTAATAATGGATCAAGTGGTGAGAGTCCGTTCCATCGAGCTAAGCTTTTATAGCTGATTTTATAACGTTTGGATATCCCCCATAAGGTATCACCGGGCTTAACTCGGTAACTTAGTTTTTGTCTACCTGGTCGACGTTTATTTTGGAATGAGCGGAGTCGTTGTTCGGCGCTTAGTACATAACTCGCGTTGTTTTTGCCCGTTACAGGAATGACTAAGCTTTGACCCACTTGAATCGTGTCGCTATTTATTTGGTTGACATCTGAAATTAAGTCAGGACTTGTTTGATAGCTTCGGGCAATGGAATTTAAGGTTTGGCCTTTTAATATTCGGTGACGTTTCCATTGTATGCGTTTGTAGCTGGGAAATGCGGTTAAATTTTGAGTGAATATTTTTTCTTTTTCGACAGGGATCATCAGTTGATGAGGACCGCTGGGGTCCGTTGCCCATCGATTAAAAGCGGGGTTCAGCAAGTACAATTCTTCTACACTGATTTTGGCAAGCTCAGCAGCGCGGGCAAGATCAATTTGTGACTCTACGTCTACCTGCACCATATATGGGACATTAGCAATGGGAGGAAGTCTGATGTTATATTTTTCTGGATTCGCTACAATTGTCGAAATGGCTAATAACTTAGGCACATAACCACGCGTTTCTTTAGGCAGGCTGAGAGACCAAAAATCGGTGGGTTTGTTGAGTTTTTTATTTTTACGAATGGCGCGGCGCACCGTGCCTTGGCCGGAATTATAAGCGGCAAGCGCTAGCAACCAATCGTTGTCAAATTTTTTATGCAAGAATTTTAGGTAAGTAATGGCGGCTCGAGTGGATGCCAAGATATTGCGCCGTCCATCGTACCACCAGTTTTGTTTTAGTCCATAAATACGACCGGTACTTGGGATAAATTGCCAAATCCCTGAAGCTCGGCCGTGGGAATAGGCAAAGGGTTGGAATGCACTTTCTACGATAGGGAGTAGTGCAATTTCCAATGGTAAGTTTTGTTTTTCAACCTCATCAACAATCAAATGAAGATAACGGCGTGCTCGCTGAGCGACTTGGCTCATATAAGATTTATGCCGGATATACCATGTCAGATCAACTTTGGTGCCGGGATATTGGTGTCTTAGTCCAAAACCTTGGCGTATTCTGTCCCATAAATTGTCTACTGTTTGTGGTCTGCTATAAATCACTGTGCCTTCGGCAACTGGATTGTGAGCAATGGCGACTTCATTGAAGTGATCGTTGGGTAGCGAACGCTGACCGGGCAATTGTCCAACAATCATTGGTATGCCCGAGTTGAGTGGTAGCCTAAATAGTTCGTTTTCTTGCCAAATCACAGGATCTAAATGTGGTGACCAGTGCATAAATAGAGGAGTGTCATTGTCATACTGATCGATTTTGTTACTGAGTAAATTCTTGAATCGAGCGTTTTGGAGTTGCTTAGTATTGTCCAAATGATTGCCAGTGACGGAGGTGTTGGCAGCAGCAAGGCTGAGAAATAAGGCGGGTTGCTCGGTGAGCAAATTATTTTTAAGCGGTAAATTTGCTGCTATATCTATCGCTGGTGCTGTTTGCGCAGCATTGGCTAGCGATGAGTTTGAGCACATGGAGCTCAGTAGCAGTATGCCGATCGGTAGATATAATTTAATCGAGAAACCCATTAATTTCACAATAGCGTTATCGTTTGAAGACATCATTGGTTGTGTGACCGGATGAATAATGCGGGACAGCAATATCATAATGGAAATAATGCTTAGGTGAAAGCATCTATCTTTGTTACGAAGGGGCGGTGTTGCGCTGATCCTGTAAGGTGATTTGCAAAGCTCCATTTTTACACGCCTTGGCATTGCCGTTTGCTGATAAATAATTTCATCAATGTTAAGTATTGTCCGCGTAAGATGGCAGACCTATATTCGAGTTAGCAATATTTGTGCTGCGCTTTGATTGGCCATCGTAATATAGCGTGCCTTGTCTTGATTTGTCCGTAAAAGCTGATTGCCGAGTGTTGGAAAACGAAGCTAGAATAGTCATTGAAGGGATGTCGCCATATGGGGAGTAACGGTATTTCCTCCATTCCTTTAGCTAGCACCTTGAAGTTTCGCGAACCCTTTGCTAAAAAATCAAGCATTCGTTGTTCAAAATTGTTGGTGTTGGATATATTTTAATCCATATGATTGTGTGTTTCTGCGCTAATTTAGGTTTTTGCGATGCCCATGGTGGAATTCGTTTGCTTGCATTTGGTGCGGTTAAAGGCAATTGTCCACTTAAAGTACCGGTTTCACATGATGTTTATTACGCCAGTGTTTGCTATCTACAGGTTATTTGTTGGCGAGTCTATGGTATATTTGGGTAAGCCTAATTGAGGCACCTACGCGCTTATTATTTTTTAAAGGTTAACGTGATTGTTGGCATAATACAACGTTTTACTCGGAATTTTTAGTTGTTTTCATGAAAAATCTACTAAAAATATTTGTATCAAAAAATAAACGAAATGTAATTACACGGCAAACTAGTTTGCCGGATGAAATGCAGCAGAAATTACGTCTTTGGTATACAACGAGTTTAGGGGTAAGTCTTGCAAAAGAAGAGTCTCATGAACTTGCAAGTGTTTTGCCTGCTTTTTTTGGATATCACTGTTTGCAAATAGGTTATACCCACGCGCCTGACTATTTTGTGGCAAGTCCAATTCGCCATAAAGTTGTTATGGATCTCGATCTTTCTCATGGTGGACAAGGCAGTGTGCAATTTTATTCAAAGCCGGAAGTTTTAGCTGTGGCGACGGATAGCGTTGATCTAGTTCTTCTGCCTCACACCTTAGAATTAAATGCCGATCCGCATGAGGTGTTACGTGAGTCCGATCGTGTGTTAGTGCCTGAAGGTCGTCTGGTGATCATCGGTTTTAACCCGTGGAGTTTTTGGGGGATACGGCATATGTTTTCCCGGCATTCAGGCGAGGTGCCTTGGTGCGGTCGTTTTATTAGCCTGATGCGTTTGAAGGATTGGCTGGCATTATTGGGTTTTGAGATCGAATCGGCTAAGACATTTTTTTATCGTTTGCCGATGGCAAGTGAGCATATTTCGAAAAGACAGCCGCTATTTCACAGGATTGGTAGAAAATTTTGGCCAGCATTTGGAGGAACTTATATATTGGTTGCTAGAAAAAGAGTCACCACACTAACGCCGATTCGACCACGTTGGCGACGTCGTCGCGCATTTATTAATCCGGGTTTAGTGGAGACTCGACAATGAGTGCTGAAAACCGAAAAATGGTTGATATTTTTACGGACGGTGCTTGCCGGGGGAATCCGGGACCTGGTGGTTGGGGGGCATTATTACGTTGGGGAACAAAAGAAGAAACCATGCGAGGCAGTGAAGCTTTGACCACCAATAATCGCATGGAAATGATGGCGGTCATTAAAGCGTTACAGGCATTAAAGGATCCATGTGACGTGAACTTATCTAGCGATTCGCAATATGTGGTGAAGGGGATTACTGAATGGTTGCCGGGATGGAAGAAACGAGGGTGGAAAACGGCGAGTAAACAACCGGTAAAAAATGTAGATTTGTGGCGTGAGATCGATGAATTAGCAAGTCAACACCGCATTACTTGGCATTGGGTACGAGGTCACTCGGGTCATACTGAAAATGAGTTGGCCGATCAGCTTGCCAATTTAGCAATAGATCAAATGTAAATTACAAAATGAGACAAATTGTTTTAGATACAGAAACCACAGGTTTGGAACCCGCAAAAGGGCATCGTATCATCGAGATCGGTGCGGTTGAATTGATTGATCGACAATTAACCCATAACCATTTTCATTATTACCTACAGCCAGATCGTGAAATTGATGAAGGCGCGTTGCAGGTACATGGTATTACTCAAGAATTTCTTGCAGATAAGCCTCGTTTTAACGATATTGCTCAAGCTTTCCTTGATTTTGTCAGTGGTGCGGAATTGATTATACATAATGCACCTTTTGATATTGGGTTTCTTAATAATGAGTTGCGTTTGCTGGGTACCAAATGGGGGCGATTGGAGGATTATTGTCAATTCATTGATACGTTGGTATTAGCACGGCAATTTCATCCGGGTCAAAAAAATAACTTAGATGCGCTGTGTAAGCGTTATGGTGTTCATAATTTACACCGGCAATTACATGGCGCGTTGTTAGACTCAGAGATTTTAGCTGATGTCTATTTGGCGATGACCGGGGGGCAAATCAGCTTGTCTTTTAGTAGCCAGCTCGATACGCCCGCTGCTGAACAAGTCGTCGTCGTTGAAGCCAATCGCAGGCTTGACTCGAATCGGCCAAAATTAAAAGTACACTATGCCAGTGAAGATGAGTTATCACAACATGCAAAACGAATTGCGGCAATTGATCAAGCTTGCGGTGGTAAGAGTCTTTGGAAAGATATGTGATGGATTTTGAAGATGCCTTGGTTGAGCAAGGCATCTTCAAAGTATTTTACTGAATAGGCACCTGAAACAATTCGGCATTGAGCCACATGTGAACGGCAATGCTTGCAAAGTAGCCGATAGCAATGACTGGCATCCACTTTAAGTGGCCAAAAAAAGTGTATTGTCCTTTGGCTTGTCCCATCAGTGCAACGCCAGCAGCGGAGCCGATGGATAATAAGCTACCGCCCACACCCGCTGTGAGTGTAACGAGCAGCCATTGTCCCGTTGACATATCAGGTTGCATGGCAAGCACGGCAAACATCACGGGTATATTGTCTACGATGGCCGATAATATACCCACCATGATATTTGCGTTGGTGGCTCCCCAATTGACGTACATGACATCTGAAATTAGCGATAAATAACCAATGAAGCCAAGCCCGCCAACACATAACACAACACCATAAAAGAACAATAAGGTATCCCATTCCGCTCTAGCTATTTTTTGGAATACATCAAATGCGACAACATCTCCGACCATTTTTTCTGCTTTTTCATCGGAATAATCACGTTGATGCGTTTTACGCAAATAAAATCCCAAAATTTGTAAATAGGCGAGTCCCGTCATCATGCCAAGTACCGGCGGCATATGCAAAAAGTTATGGAAACTAACAGCCGTAGCAATGGTTAACAAGAATAAAGCAATAATTCGTTTTGCGCCTCTTTTCATGACAACAACTTCGTTGACAGGCTCGGGTTTAATGTTGGGGACAGCAAAGTGCATGATACAAGCAGGAATCAAATAATTTACCACAGCAGGAACAAATAGTGCGAAAAACCCGGTAAAATCAATGACCCCTTTTTGCCAAACCATGAGGGTGGTGATGTCACCAAAAGGGCTGAATGCACCGCCAGCGTTGGCTGCAACAACAATATTAATGCAACCAATACTAATAAACCGTGGATTATTTGCTCCAACAGAAAGCAGCACAGCGCACATTAATAATGCCGTTGTTAAATTATCTGCGATAGGAGAAATAAAAAATGCCAGTATGCCTGTTAACCAGAATAAAGAGCGGTAACTAAATCCTTTCCTGATTAACCAAGCGCGCAACGTATCAAATACTAAACGTTCTTCCATGGCGTTGATATAGGTCATAGCCACGAGTAAAAATAAGAATAATTCAGAGAACTCCAATAAGTTGTGTCGAAATGCTTGTTCTGCCAAGCCAGGCAAATTGTGGTTAATGTATGCCCAAGCAATGATTCCCCAGATTAATCCAGCTGCAAGTATGACTGGTTTTGATTTTCGTAAATGCGTAAATTCTTCTGCCATGACAAACGCATAAGCAATGAAAAAAATAATCAATGCAGCATAACCAACAAAATGTGTTGTTAAATCGAGTGAATTGGTTTGTTCGCTGCTGGAGGCGCTTGCCAGTGCCGGGGAAAAAACCAGCAAAAAAATACTTGTTAATTGTAATAGTCCACGATAAAAAGGGTTTGTTAGTATTTTATCCATTATATTTTAAGGTTTATGTTTGGTTTGTTAAAACATAGGCAAAGCGATTATTGCCTCGGAATGATTTTTCTAAGTGATGTCCCATTGAGGCATGCTATATTGCATGCAAAGCAATTGCTTCTTGTAGAGTGAAAGTTATTCATCATTCTGCATATAATGCATCACATTTGCTTGCCATAATGAAATCATTTTCATGTAAGCCTTTAATTTTATGTGTATAAAAAATGACAGATACATATCCCCAGCCAAATGTAATATCAGGATGATGATTTTGCTCTTCACAAAGCTGCCCGACATGATTGACAAATGCTAAGGCTGATTTGAAATCTATAAATGTATAGCGACGCTTTATTAAAGTGGCATCATCAGATAATTGCCAATCGGTCACTTGTGCCAAAAAATTCTGAGCATGTTCGCGACTTAGCGGGGGGATACCACCTTGGCATGGCATACAAGTTTGCTCATTTAATGCCATAAGTTTTACTCCTGGATAAATAGCGATAGTGATGCGTGAATGATACAAAAAGGGTGTATTGTAGACAGATTTGTCTAGCAATTCCATATAGGGGAGTGCCGTTTAAGAAAGCTATGTACTTTTAACATATATTTCGCACTCAAGCATGCGATTTCGTTTGATCCTTGATCCTATGTTGATTTCTCTTCGCTCGGTAACGCCAGCAGTAGGCGTTGGTTTAGAAAAACCGTTGTGAAATCAAATCCCTTCGCAATTGTCACATGGGCCGTGTGCGAAGTACATCTATTCTTGATCGCATGATGGCAAAATTTTCTTTTAATTAGTGGGGCTTATATTGAGCGCATCTTGATTAGTTTTGGTTCCTTTCTTTCTTTAATTCTATGTATACCATCCATGCGACTAAAAAATTATTTTTGTTTAGTCATCAACATTGAGGTGTAGCGTGAAGCCCCTATTAACTTCTTGTTATTTAATGAAAAGCAAATTATCTCACATCAATTATAACCATGTTTTCGGAGTTCTATTTGATAAAGTAGTTTTCTTATTTTTCGTGTCATTGTGTGCTTTGACTATATCTTGTACGATGATGAGTCCATCGGTGGTAGCGACGGATGATAGTTTTGCTGAAGTGGGTGGGGACCATGAAACAATAGTGGCGGATGCGGAGCATGGGTTCGAAGAGGGAGTAGGTGCTGATTTTGGTGATGAATATGATGTTATGCAAGAGTTTGTTTTACTGAACGAGGCGACGCCATCGATTCTGTCGAACACGAGTGAAAATGCAGCGAAAAAGCCTAAAAGCCCCACCCAATTTTGGAAAGAAGCGATTTGGGGTTTACATGAAGGTAAAAGCATTGAAGCGAAGGCTGCTTTATTGCGAGCACTTGATCTGAAGCCAAAATTCGAAGAAGCAAAAAAATTATTAAAGCAAATAGATACTGATCCTGTGGAGTTTTTTGGGAACGAGTTTTTTTCCTATGCAATAGCAGAGGGTGAGTCTTTATCTATAGTAGCTAAGCGTTATTTAGATGATCCTTTTTTGTTTTATATTCTGGCTAGATATAATGACATCGAAAATCCTAGCCGAATTATTATTGGGCAAACCATTAAAATTCCAAAGCAAAATCAAGCGCCTTCAGTTGCAGAATTCGCCGAGAATAAGATGGTTAAGGAAGCAGAAAAAGTGGAGCAAGATTCGTTTTCCTATGATTTGGCATTGATGCTATTTGAAGGTGGTAATTATTTAGATGCCATCACTTTATTGGAAACATCTATTAAGGATAAAAACAGTGCGCCTACTGATAACAAAACAGCAAGTGTGCGATTATTGGTTTCTTCTTACGTCGAGCAGGCTAAAACAAGTCATCTAGCCAATCAAACTAATCAAATAGAAGTATTACTTTTAAAAGCTCAGTCTCTGGATCCAAATAATCGCGAAGTTATCGAGGCCTTAGGGGTTTATCATCGTTCACTGGATGAAAAGCGGCGTAAGCAAAGCAATGCCACTCGCTATCGGCAAGGATTAAGTGCTTTTGACGCCAAGAAATATCATGAGGCTTTGATAATTTTTCAGGAAGTGGTTGCCAGTGATCCAACAAATAAAGTGGCACAAGATAAAGTAGTTATGCTCAATGAAATGCTTATTGATAAGTATTATGAAAGAGCATTTTTAGCTCAGCGCCACCATGAGCTTGATAAAGCGATTGATCTTTGGGATAAAATACTAACAATTGATCCTATCCACAAAAATGCTCGATTATTTCGTGCGAAAGCATTTGAGTTAAAAAGGCATTTAA